>MDTB01184633.1_pt1 | contig 11519 bp, 13 predicted proteins | sample 811161 | NCBI WGS metagenome assembly MDTB01 (sample SAMN05326650, study PRJNA326480) | marine metagenome | isolation source: seawater | place: Mediterranean Sea | collected 2009
AACTGGCCGGAGCACCGACTGACTGTAACATCGATCTTATTTCGCGCCGAAAATAAATCATCACCGCGATCAGACTGCCTGCATGGGCGACAATATCCATCAGCAAACCCTGATCTTGCCAGCCTAAAATAATTGAGATCAATATCAGGTGACCCGAGCTGGAAACAGGCAAAAACTCAGTCACACCCTGGATTAGTCCCAAACTAATAATTTGTATCCACTCCATGAGGTGCACAATACTACTGCACATCTCAAGGCTCAATCTTAATCGCGCTGCATGGTCGCCAGAATGGATCTGGGTTGTACTACTAACACAGATGAAAATTCATGTGCTTGTGCTACATTTGCCATGCCAGACCAAATTTTCCGGAGTATTAATTATGTCTTCAACCCAGCAACGTGTAGCGCTAGTCACGGGTTCAGCTAAACGCATAGGTGCCGAAGTGGTACACAAACTCCATGCGGAAGGTATGAATGTGATTCTGCATTATAACGGATCACAACAACTGGCTGAGCAAATAGCTCATGAGCTCAATGCGGTCAGACCCGACAGTCTCAGGCTGATCCGACATAATTTACTCGATTTTGATCAGCTCAATGAATTTAGTCAGGATGTACTCAGCTACTATGGACGCCTCGATGTGTTGATCAATAATGCTTCAACTTTCTATCCCACACCAATGGAAACGCTTAACCATGAACAATGGGACGATCTGATTGGTGTTAACCTGAAAGCGCCATTATTTCTCAGCCATGCCTTTGCCAGTGCGCTGAAAAGCAGCAACAACGGCAATATAATCAATATTGTTGATATCCATTCTGGCCGGCCACTGAAAGACTATCCTATCTACAGTGTTGCCAAAGCTGGCTTGAAAATGCTGACTAAATCGCTGGCACGTGAACTTGCTCCGCAAGTGCGCGTCAACGGCGTCTCTCCAGGCGCCATCATGTGGCCGGAAGTGGAGGAGTATGAGCCTATGCATGAAGAGATTATCGAGCGCACAGCGCTCAAGCGAGAAGGTCATCCAAAAGATATCGCGGACAGTGTTTGGTTCTTGCTTAGTGCCGCGGATTATATTACCGGCCAGATCATTGCTGTGGATGGAGGCCGTACCCTGAGCAATTAAGTTGCTTGCAGTTCAACCCGCTGCAACTGCAGCTCAGTTTTATCAAATTCTTGCCACAGCTGCGCGATGCTCTTGTTCAATCCGGGATGAATCAAATCTGGCACAATATCGAACAGCGGCTTGAGTACGAAGGCATATTCGACAATATCAGGACTAGGCAAAACGACGTGCTGCCCAGCAATGATACGATCGGCATACATCAGCTGATCTAAATCAAGAGTGCGCGAAATGAATTGATTCTGGCTCATACGGATACGCAGGTGTGACGCTTCTATTTCTCTCAGTCGACTATACATCTCAAATGGTGAAAGCGCTGTCTCCAGCCCCACCACAAGATTATAGAAGTCCTCGCCATTAAACCCCTCGGCAGCAGTCTGATATACCGGCGATACCTGTAATTGTTCAAATTCTTGTGCAAGCTCCTCCAACACCTTGATAATGTGAAACCGCTTGTCGATATTACTGCCGATACCAATATAAGCACGCGTCATTGGTTACCTAACGCCTCGCTCAATAGTCACGCCCACTGCCTCCGAGCCCCTCACGGCACCTGGTTTGGCAATCGTGATACGCACCCAGGGGACACCGAAGTCTTGCATGACACTGTGCGCGATCATTTCAATCAGAGTTTCCACCAACTGGGGCTGATTGTTGGCCACAATATCGCGAATTTTGAGTGAAATAGCTTTGTAGTCGAGCGTGTCTTGCAAAGCATCCGTGGCGGCGGCCTTGGCAATATCAGTACTCATTTCGAGATCAATGCGGATCTTCTGCTTTACTTGACGCTCCCAGTCAAACACACCAATCACCGCGTCTAAGCTTAAATTCTGTATAAAAACCGTATCCATATTTTTATTATTGTTGACTAAAACAGCGACCACTTTTTTGGCCTTAATCGTCCATTATGCGCTAATTTTGACAGGAATTGGATACGCATAAATCAGCACTTCCCTTGGAATTACCTTTCTGGTACATTACGCCGCCCTAGGAGCACTAAACAAGCTGAAAAAAACCCATGTCTAGAGTATGTCAAGTCACTGGTAAACGTCCTGTTGCAGGCAACAACGTTTCCCACGCACATAACAAAACACGTCGCAGATTCCTGCCTAACCTTCACACCCATCGTTTCTGGGTTGAGAGCGAAGGTCGTTGGGTGAAATTGCGTCTTTCAACCAAAGGCATGCGTATCATCGACAAAAAAGGCATTGATGCCGTCATCGCTGACATACGCTCGCGTGGCGAATCTGTCTAACACCGAATAGGATTCTCAATATGCGTGACAAAATCAAACTCGTCTCCAGTGCCAATACAGGCCATTTTTACACCACAACCAAAAACAAGCGTACCATGCCGGACAAGATGGAAATTAAAAAGTACGACCCCGTTGTGCGTAAGCATGTTATGTATAAAGAAGCTAAGATCAAATAAGCGTCGCAAAGCGCTTCTTTCACTTTAATTAGCCTTTAAACACCTCTCAAAAGAGACCAGCAAACGTCTTGCGCGGCTGCAGTCAGTCAGCGTGGCACGTGATTATAAATCGGTGCCAGAGAATACCCGCGCAACGATTGAGCAAACTCCTCAAGCACTCTGATACCGCTCTGTTCGGCCTCGTGACACCACTCAACCAACGCTCTAAGCATGCTGTCATTATCCTGATATCGCTGTGTCCATAGTGATTTAAGGCGCTGTTGATGATCATATATAACCCGTAGCGTATTATTTTCACTCAACAGCGTCTCCAACCTATCTGTCTGACTCTCTGTCATGCGAGTGGGTTCGCGGGTGAGGATAGTCCTGATATCACGCAGCATGTGAGCGCTTTCGCTATCGGGTCGAAACTCTGATTGCAAAACAGGCAAAGTGACGCGTTTTGCATAGTCCGCCATTAGATGCAGTTGACTAGTGAGCATGGCCCGCATTGTTTCGATATCCAAGGCTTCTCGGTGTTGAATCTGAATGGGCTGCGGAGCGACTTTCTTAACCTTGGCCAAACCTAGCTTGGCTAGAATACAGATATACATCCAGCCAATATCGAACTCCCACCAATGGATTGAGAATTTCGCCGAGCTTGGGTAAGCGTGGTGATTATTATGCATTTCCTCACCCCCGATAAGAATGCCGATGTTGGTTAGATTGGTTGAACCATCGCGCGGTTCAAAGTTACGGTATCCCCAATAGTGGCCCGCACCATTGATAATCCCGGCGGCAAAAATGGGAATCCAGGCCATCTGTATAGCCCAATAGGTCAGACCAATCGGTCCATATAAAACGATACACAGACCCAACCAAAGAACTATTCCAACATTACGAAAGCGCGTATACAGATTATTTTCTAGCCAATCATTGGGGGCGCCATGACCGAATTCATGACACACGGTCTCGTCTTCGGCTGCTGTCCGGTATAACTCTGCACCTTCCAACAGGACCTTACGGATACCATAGACATAAGGACTATGAGGATCCTGTTTAGCTTCCGTGTGGGCATGATGTTTTCGATGTATTGCTATCCACTCCTTAGTTACCTGAGCGGTTGTTAGCCATAACCACAATCTAAAAAAATGACTCACAGCCGGGTGCAGATCAAGTGCACGATGCGCTTGGCAACGATGTAAGTAAAGCGTGACCGATACGATCGTGATATGTGTGGTCAGCAAAACACACAGCAATTGTCCCCACCAAGGTAAATCTAACAACCCATCCAACATTAATAATCCCCCAGGCGATTGCCCGTTCCTATGGTAGAGCGCGCATGATACGTGCCCGGGTGCTTGTTGAGCAAGTGTTACGCTATGGTTGTACACACTTCGATCAGTGGGGAATAAATAATTTAATCCCGCCCTACGATGCGGTGTAAAATCAGAGCCAGTCAAAGTGAGTCCAAAAATAAGTAAATAACCCGCGTCCATGAATATTGAAACCGCCTCAGCTCTTGCTGTTGAACTCTCTCATAATGCTGTTGATTCAAACTTGGCTAATCGCTTCAGTGTTCAATTTGCGCTAAGTAATAGTGCCGCCAACACACCACTCAAGATCGTCATGCCAGACTTAACGCATGCTCACAGCAGCGAACAGTGGCTGGGCTTAGCACCTAATCGGGACTGGTCAGCGTGGTATTTATTTCAGAATAGAGATTATTTATTTGCCCGCGTGCCCGCCGCATTGACCCAGTCACAGCCACTTGATGAAGCAGCTAAGACAAGCTACCTCGCCCTATTTGATTGTATGCATCAACTCGGTTATCCCTACCTGTGTCGCACTTGGAATTACTTCTCTGATATTACTCATGCCGGCCCTAGAACACACAATCGCTATCAATTATTTTGCAGTGGTCGCAGTCGTGCTTATCAGAGCTGCGCCCAATCACAGGCTCATTATCCGGCCGCTACAGTGGTCGGTTCGCACAATGATGATCTCTGTGTGTACTTTATTGCGAGTAAACGTAGTGGTTCTGCCATCGAAAACAGTAACCAAATCAGCGCTTATAATTATCCTAAGCAGTATAGCCAAGATGCCCCTTTATTTGCCCGCGCACTGCTCCATCAAACCTCGCAGCAGACCATATTATTCATTTCCGGTACCGCCAGTATTCGCGGACACGCAAGCCAATATGCTAACGACGTCCGCCAGCAGACAGGCGTGTGTCTGGATAATATCCAGACACTCATCGATACCGCTAAGCATGAGCACAACCTTGATGTCACTAGCCTGTCTGAACTCACTTTACTCAAAGTCTATATTAAACGCCGACAAGACTTTACAACAGTCAAAACTCTGGTTGAAGCACACTGTGGCTCACAGCTTGCTGTGAGTTACTTGCAGGGACATTTATGTCGCGATGATTTATTGGTTGAAATCGAAGCTGTGTGCATAAAAAAACACTAACTTATGCCAGAATTACCTGAAGTAGAAACGACCCGTCGAGGCATTCAACCTCATATTCATAATCAGACAGTCACTGGGGTGATTAGTCGTGTCAGCAAGCTGCGCTGGCCAATCCCGAAAAAATTAAATAGCGTCTTAGCGCAACAAAAAATTATCAGCGTTGAACGCCGTGCTAAGTATCTGTTACTCGGCACAAACAATGGTCATCTTATTATTCATCTCGGTATGTCTGGTAGCCTCAGGATAGTTGACAATAACAGCCCGGTTGAAAAACATGATCATTTTGATTTGCTGTTTGCGCAGACAAGCTTACGCCTGCGCGATCCCAGACGCTTTGGCGCGATCTTGTGGACCCATAAAAATCCGCTGGAACATAAGTTATTAGCCAAGCTCGGACCCGAACCGTTGAGTGATCAATTCAGCGCTGAGCATCTCTACCAATTGGCGCGTGGCCGGCGTATTACAGTTAAAGAATTTATAATGAATGCGCATATCGTGGTTGGGGTAGGTAACATTTACGCCACTGAAGCACTCTTTATGGCTGGCATTCACCCATTACGCGCCGCTGGTAATATTTCCCTGCAGCGTTATCAGACGCTTGTTGGCACTATTCAACAGGTGCTGGAGAAAGCGTTGGAGTGTGGCGGTACCACACTGCGTGATTTTAAGAATGAGCGCGGTAATCCCGGTTACTTTAGCATTGAACTGCAAGCCTATGGACGTGCTGGTTTACCCTGCTTGGAATGTGGAACAGCGATGACTGCCGTTAAATTAGGACAACGAACGACGACCTATTGCAAACGCTGTCAACGTTAGTAAGCGATTAATCCTTCAGGGTGACGTGCGAGCTAAACCTTCACCCCGCGGGTCCGATGCAGCACTGACAGTCTGTTGCTTGCGGTCCCATACAATCACTTGCATGTTGCCATAGTGACGTTGAATCTCCTTCAGCGTGTGACCTTTTTGCGTAAGTATGTGCTTTTCAGCAGAGCTTAGAGCATGCAACTCAAACTGTAATTGATCAGGCAGATATTGATGATGGAAACGGCGGCCACTGACAATCTCCTGACTGCTCGCACCGGCTTGAAAATCTAATAGCGCCAGCGCCAGCATACTGATAATGCGACTCCCCCCCGGGGTACCGGCGATTAACACCTTGTCACCGTCATAGGCAAACAATGGCGTCATACTGGATAACATGCGCTTGCCCGGTGCGATAGAGTTAACCTCACTACCAACCAGTCCCCAAACATTGGCAACACCCGGCGCAATCACAAAATCATCCATCTCATCATTCAACAAAATACCGGTGCCCGGAGCGACAAAGCCACTGCCAAAGGGGTAATTAATTGATAATGTCGCCGCCACATAATTCCCCGCTGTGTCCAACACCGAAAAATGCGAAGTGTCCTGACCCTCATGCAATTTTGTCATGGCCAGTTGTTCACTGGGCGAGGCGCGCTGAGGATCAAAGGACGCAAACTTAGCACGCGCGTAGTTCTTGTCTAATAACATTTGCATGGGTATGTCGGAGTATGCTGGGTCTCCCAAGTACAGCGCTCGATCCTGATAAGCACGCCGCATTGCTTCAGTGATCACATGAATTCGCTCAACAGCAGATAACTGTGTCAGCTCAACCGCTTCTAGCATCGCCAACATCTGGCTCAACACGACCCCGCCCGAGGTCGGAGGGGGAGGTAAAATCAAGCTAAGATTTTTATATTGAGTTTTAATTGGCGAACGTCGCTCAAGTCGATAACTGGCCAAATCCTCCAGCTGCCATATACCACCCGCATCCTTTACTCCTGCGACCAAGCGCTGTGCCAGTTCACCCTGATAGAACACCTCAGCGCCGTGTCTGGCGATCAAAGTTAAACTGTCCGCAAGATCTGACTGAATCAATACTTCAGCGGCCTGATCGATAAATATTTTTTTAGCCGCAGGTGATTGCAGCAGTACTTTCTCGCGCATCTTGATGAGTCGATGATGGCGCTCACTAGTTTTAAAGCCCTGCCTCGCATACTCGATAGCAGGCTGAAGATTCTGGGCCAGACCGAGCTGCCCGTATTGCTCTGATAGATAGTCCAGCGCAGCCACCACGCCAGGGATGCCTGCCGCCAAGGGGCCATTTACAGAATCTCGGGTAGCCTCACCCTGCGCATCTAAATACATATTTTTAGTCGCTTTTAATGGTGCGCGCTCGCGCCCATCTATGACTATATCCTGATTTGTTTTCGCATCATGTAGGAGCCAAAATCCACCCCCGCCCAAACCACTGCCATGTGGCTCAACTACGGCCAAGGCAGCACTGATAGCCACCGCTGCATCAAACGCATTGCCACCCTCTTGCATTATGCGCAACCCCGCTTGCGTAGCGAGCGGATGCGCTGTAGCCACTGCATACGTTTGCGCGTGCGCGCCATGGGTGAAGAACAGAAATAAAAAAATAATATGTGGCATTAGATCACCTTTCGTGATGTGTTCAGTCCTTTGGCTATAGACAATTTTCAGTCTCAGAATAAATACACACAACCGGACATATCGCTATACATTGTGGCTGTTCAAAATGGCCCACACATTGAGTACATAATTGGCTATCAATCTGATAGTGCTCAGCGGCAAAATAAATTGCATCATTCGGACAACGTGGCACGCATGCATCACAATTAATACACTCTTCAGTAATTGTCAGTACCATCACGGCTGTGCTTAATGGCTTTTATTTTTTAATGCTTGCTCGACATAAGGGTGCACAAAATCGCTCACATCACCCCCCAGTAAGGCCACCTCTCGCACTAGGCTAGAAGAAATAAATGAGAACTTATCCGCTGGCGTCAGAAAAATTGATTCCAACGCTGGATACAAATGCCGATTCATACTGGCCAATTGGAATTCATATTCAAAATCTGACACGGCACGCAAGCCACGTATCAGAGCAATTGCCGATCGACTGCGGGCAAACTCGACCAGCAAACCAGAAAAGCCACATACTTCTACATGATCAAGATCCGCTAGTGCCTGCTGCGCCATACTAACCCTTTGCTCCAGATCAAACATAGGCTTCTTTGATGGACTTGCGGCTATCCCAACAATGACTTCATCAAACACGTTAGTCGCACGCCGTATCAGATCGGCATGACCATGAGTGATAGGATCAAAAGTACCAGGATAAACCGCTATTCTGCGCATAATTAGGTGTGCTTAAGTCGATAACAATCCGTATTCTACTGCACCCGCCTGCGACTGTCGTCGCCAATCTAGACCTACAGGTAATTGCTGCGGTAGGCTGCCACTAGGCGCTTCCAAGTATATTTGTGTATTCCGCTTGAGACACGGGGATTTAATCAGCTGCTCGAGGAGTTGTGCGAGATCGTGGTTATGAAAGGGTGGGTCAATAAATATGGTGTCATATTGCAGCTGAGTTTGGCTGAGGTACTGCACTGCATTCATGTGCATGATAGTGATGGCCTCGGTATTTAAGCGCGCGGCCTGTTGCCTCAGTTGTGCGACCACTTGCGCATCATTATCAATCAGTGTTGCAGCCCGCGCACCGCGTGACACCGCTTCAAAACCCAACACACCACTGCCTGCGAACATGTCTAGGCACAGACTGCCGGCAATGCTGGCGTGTAACCAGTTAAACAGCGTCTCGCGAGTGCGGCTGGCGGTTGGCCTGAGATGTGGTTTCAACATGACCGGCAATTTAGTACCGCGCCACTGACCGCCGATAATTTTTACATGCTGCGGTGCATGTGTCAGTTTAGTTTCAGTCTTGCGCGCCACGACCGACCACTACCGTGACCAGAGACTCAGGTTTGATGAGCGCGCTGAAAGCGCTTTTAATATCAGCCAGCGTCACTCCCGCAATATGCTCACGGAAATCATGCAGGTAAGTGAGAGGCAAATCATAATAAGCAATGACTGACAGATAACCAAGAATATCGCGATTACTGTCGATTCTTAGCGGGAAGCCGTTGATGATACTCTGCTTGCTTAACGCCAGCTCGTCCTCGCTCGGTCCAGCTTGGATAAACTTGTTAATTTCCGCACGACACACTGCGATCGCCTGATCGACTTGATCTGCGCGTGTCTGCAAGCCCAACATGAACGGTCCTGGCTGTGCATAGGGCAGAAAATAACTATACACACTATAGGATAAACCGCGTTTGCTCCGAACTTCTTGGACTAAACGTGAGGTAAATCCACCACCACCCAGCACATGATTGCCCACATACAGGCTGTAGTAGTCAGGATGACCACGTTGGATGCCCGTCTGGCCGATACGAACGTGTGCCTGTTGCGATGGGAAATCAATCTGTAGTTGCTGTTGTTGGCTTGGAGTCACTGTTGCGATCGGCTTTTGTGCCTGACCCTTGGGCAGCGCGTCATTGATCTGCTGCGCTATTGCGCGCGCCTGTTGCTGAGTGACATTGCCCACAATCGCCAGCACAGCGTTGGCCGCAACAAAATGCTGAGCATGAAATCGTTCAACATGAACTAACTTCAGCGCATTAATTGTATCTATTTCTCCATCAGCGCTGTGGGCGAAGGGATGTTGCTCATACAGCGCCTTAAAAAATGCGTCACTGACAATTGCTGCCGGTGTTTGTTGTTTATCCTCTAAGCCGACCAACATCAGTTTTCGCTGGCGTTCGAAATCTTTCGCCGGGAAAGAAGGCTCGGCCAATACTTTAATATACAGTTGTAATGCTTTAGAAAATAATGCCTGATCGGACAAACTTCTCAATACAATGCTGGAGCGGTCTAGGTCAGCACTGGCACTGAACTGAGCACCGACATCTTCAAACCGGGAGGCAATTGCATCCGCATCAAGCTCACCTGCGCCCTTATTCAGTAAACTATGCGTTAGCCTGGCCAGACCGTGATGTTGGCCATCACGAACACTACCGGCATCCAATGTCACTGCGATATCGACCATGGGTAACTCACTAGCTTCAACATGCAGCACTTTCATACCTTTGGAGGTGGTCCATGAATTAATATCAGGCAGGGCATGAACATTAGCTGTCAGCACCGTCAAGAGGAATAGATTTCTCAGCCACATAATCATTTTATCCGTGTGTAAGTATGTTTATTAGGAGTCAACAGGCGTTAGTAAAGCGACTGTTTTAGTATCATCGATTAAATATTTCTGAGCTGCTGCACGCACTTGTTCCGCAGTGACCGACTGCACGTTAGCCGCATATGTTTGCATCGTCTGCCAGCCCAGTCCGACGGATTCCAAAGAACCAATCATGTAGGCCTGTCTTTGTACGGAATCAAGCTGGTACACCTCGTTGGCCACGACCTGCGCTTTGACCCGCGCCAATTCCTCCGCCGAAACGAGTTCAGTCTGTAGTTTTTTGATCTCAACCTCGAGTGCCTGTTCCAGCTGATCGACTGTGGAGCCTGTATTAGGCGTGGCCTCAAACATAAATAAACTCTCATGTTGAGAATATAAACTGTAACCTGCGCCTGCACTGGCTGCTATTTCTTGCTCACGCACCAAATGTTTGCTCAGCCGAGCACTGCGACCGCCGTCCAGAATCCCAGCAAGTATATTGAGCGCGTATGCCTCAGTTTTATCTGTCGCGGTTCTCAAGGTAGGTACTTTGTAGCCCAGCATGAGGTAAGGTAACGTTGCTATGGCTTTGACCTCTACCCGACGCGAGCCTTTTTGAGCTGGCTCTAATCTCGGCTTGGTTGAAATAACATCGCGCTTAGGTATCACGCCATAGTAACGCTCAGCCAGGGCGAATACATCGTCGGCCTGCACATCACCCACTACGACTAAAGTGGCATTCGCAGGTGAGTAGTAACTCTCATACCACACCTTCAAGTCGGCAACATTCATATTGTCGAGATCATTCATCCAGCCAATCACAGGATTATGGTAGGCGCTACTGTTGAATGCAGTGGCATTAAATTGTTCATAAGTAAGTGCATTAGGATTATCATCAGTGCGCAAGCGTCGCTCTTCTTTCACTACTTCAATCTCTTTCAGGAACTCGCCCTCATCCAAGGTCAATGCGGCCATCCGATCTGATTCAAGTCTGAAGCTGGTCTCCAGCTCGGAGGCTGCAAGTAATTGAAAGTAGGCGGTGTAGTCACGACTGGTGAAGGCGTTATCACGCGCACCTGCTGCAGCCAAAATTTGAGAAAACTGACCCAGCGGATATTTTGGCGTTCCTTTGAACATCATATGCTCAAGCACATGCGATACACCTGTGATACCACCGTATTCATTAGCTGAACCTACCTTGTACCAGACTTGAGCAGTTGCAACTGGTGCTCTGTGATCTTGCTTAACAATCACTTTAAGTCCGTTAGCCAGCATTTTCTCATGCACTTGTGCATGTAAGATAGGGCTAAATAAAAAGCTCACCAGAAGCATTATTGTTGATAAAATATTAATATTCATCGGCTTGAAATAGTCTTATTTTAATTACTTAGTATTGAACGAGTTAGGACAGCAGGCAGCCTAATTTGTTCAGCGCTTTATTTGCTTAG
>MDTB01206540.1_pt1 | contig 11518 bp, 9 predicted proteins | sample 811161 | NCBI WGS metagenome assembly MDTB01 (sample SAMN05326650, study PRJNA326480) | marine metagenome | isolation source: seawater | place: Mediterranean Sea | collected 2009
CAAAAAGGACTAAATCAACTGCTTCTTCTAAAGACATCATAAACCTTGTCATTTTTTCATCAGTAATTGTAAGTGGTAATCCACGTTCTATTTGAGAAACAAATAATGGAATCACAGAACCTCTTGAAGCCATAACATTACCATACCTTGTACAACAAATAGTTGTATTTGCATTTTTACCTAGAGTTCTTCCTTTTGATATAGCAACCTTCTCCATCATTGCTTTACTTATGCCCATAGCATTAATAGGATAACATGCCTTATCTGTACTTAGTACAACAACTTTCTTAACATTATTAATTATTGCAGAATCTAAAACATTACTTGTACCAAGCACATTAGTTTTTACAGCTTCAACTGGGAAAAATTCGCAAGATGGAACTTGCTTAAGTGCAGCGGCATGAAATACAAAATCAACTCCCTCCATTACATTATCTACACTTAATCTATCTCTAACATCCCCAATATAAAACTTAACTTTTGGATTTGATAATTTATGCCTCATATCATCTTGTTTCTTCTCATCTCTTGAAAATATTCTTATTTCGTCAAATTCTGAATCGATAAATCTATTTAAAACAGCATTACCAAATGAACCAGTACCCCCAGTTATTAATAATTTTTTATTTTTAAACATGTAGCTCTCTTAATTGTTAATTTTTAATTTTTAATTTTTAATTTTTAATTTTTAATTTTTAATTTAAAATTTAAGGCAACTGCCTGCCATATAATGTAAGGAGTTAATATAATAATATTAACATATATTACTAATATCCAATCTAAATCAACATATATTTTTGATATTAAGTAACACAAGGGAAACTTTAATAATACTGCAATTGTATAGCCAACCAACTGATATTTTAATTCACCTAGGCCATTAGCGATACTTGTAATACAAAAATTGAATATTATGACACTACAAAAAACAACAAAAATAAAAGCAGTAAAATAATTTATTTCTATACTATTAGAACCTAACCAAACATCAACTATACTTTGAAATGGAATAATAAATAAAAAACAGATTGCCATAAATATTAATGAAAAAAATATTAGATTTTTATAAATACTCCTAATCCATTCAAACCTTTTTTGAGAAAAAGCTTTTGTTGTAGCTGACCAAACAGGACTAGATATTAATGAAAAAAGCATAACAAAAGTATAGAAAAATTTATTATATACTTGATATTCAACTACATATTGTGGATTGAACAACCATATAATTATAACTTCATTTGTTGATGCGATGAACATAAAGGTTAGCTGAATCCAAAAGAACATTCCACCAAGCTTAATAATATCTATAGCATCCTTATATCTAAAGTGAATTATATTAGGAATTGCATAACTAAGCTTACTTGAAAACAGTACTATTGTTGCGATGAACATAGGCAAGTTAATTGTAAAAATATAATAATATGACAGATTGATAAAATTTATTGCATCTTTATTATTATTACAATAAATCAAAACAAAAAGAAATAAAATATTGGAGCACAAAACTAAAACACTAGCAAGGGCTGTTTTTTGCAAGGAATTGAAAATAGAAACAACTAATTTCAAAAAAATATGTAATGATATTGAAATAATTATGTAATGAATTGATTCGGTAAGTATGTCACCTCCAATAATAGATGGATCTATATTTAATATACTATTCCAATCAACAAGAGTATTAATTAATCTTAAAATTGTATATAAAGATAAAGAAATAAAGCCAACTAAATAATATGATGAAGCAATATATACCTTTATTTCTTTTTTATTATTTAAACTGAATGCTTTAATAAGATAATTTCTTAATCCACTACCTATACCCAAATCAAACATTAATACCCATGAAGTTATAGACATAAATGTAAACCAAATCCCTGCAATTTCTATTTCATAAAAAAAATTTAACATATATGGTAGCATTAAAATATTCACAAATAATGCAACGCCCTTAACCAATAAAGAAATAGATATATTTGTAAAAATATCTGAATTATTTTCATTATTGATAAAAGATTTAAACATATTAATCATAAATAAATTATGCTACTCTCTTATTTTTCAAGAAATAGAAAAAAATCACATACATTAATACATTATTTTGATGAGGCTCTTTACTCAAAATAACAACAAAAATAGACAATATAGTTAACTTTGATAATAATGTTACTTTCTGAATATTTAATATTCCCTTAATCCATCCAACTGCATAAAAAATACCCGGAAACCCAAATACTGCCAGAAAATAAGTAATTGTTGACGTCTGTGATAGAACATCAGATCTATAAGTTAAGTTTCTCCAGATATTGTAATACTCAGAATAACCAACACCAAAGATAGGACTCTGATTGAAAATTGCCAAATCAACAAGAGGACCATTTAACCTTGTCATAACTGATTTAGACTTAAATAAAACTTTCCCGAACAAATCAGGATTAATATTATTTAAAAATAATAGTATTTCCTCAGTTCTAAATTGAATTATTATAAAAAAAAGTAATAAAAAAGTATTAAATACCAAACTAATCTGAGTTTGATTTCTTTTATTTATCAATAAAATTATTATAAATGGTAAAAGAAATATTCCAGAAGTTGATAATGTAGTCAAGATAGTAAATATAAAAATGAAAAAATTCACTTTATTAGTTTTTTTCTTTATACTCACCTCAAAAATTAAAGCAATAATCAAAAAACTAGCAAATATACCAGGCTCCCAGAAAATTCCTAAATTCCTTTCTGGAGCATGACAAATGATATAAAATAAATAACCATTATAATAATCAATTCTATTAACATTTGTTATTATAGATAAAAATGACCCAAGATTAAAAAAATTTACCAAAGAATATCCAATCAAAGAGAAAATGGAAATGATTAAAATTATTTTTAAATAATATATTACAAACTTTTCAAATGAATAAATATTTGATATAATTAAACTAAAAGTAATTATTGATAAAAATCTAATATATGGACTTATTACATTTGAATCAAAATTATAAAAAAAAGTTGACAATCCAATTATTCCAAAAATAAAATAAAAAGCAGTTGAATTAATTCCCTTTAAAGTTGCTATTTTTGTTTTTGAACTATTTATAAATAGAACTATAATTATTGAAGGAATTAATAATGATATACCTAAATCACTATTAACTGTAATTAAAACAGAATTAGAATTATATAAAATGACAAATAATATAAATAAGAAGAAAAAGTTATTGATTATAGGAAAAGATTTCATCATTTTTTTTTAAATATCATTTTTTAAACTTATCGTAAACACTTTCATATTTTTTGATACCAAAAAGTGGTTTTATAATTCTGATAAATAAGATAAGTAATCGATTCATTAATGGTAAAAGTATTATCTTGGCAACTTTCTTCTCATACTCTAAATCAATTCTTATTTTAGAGGGATGTACCAAAGGAAAATCAATATCAGACGAATTAATACCACAAAATCTTCTAGTCATAACTTTATTTAATGAATTTCCGCCATGAGTTGAACGCTCATCTACACCTATATTTCTAATTAAATTAACGGAAGGACTAATTCCATATAAACCATGATATCTTATAGAAAATGACATCTGATGATCCCATGATGATTTTTTTGAGTTATTATCAATTTTGTGTATTGTAGAATAAAAATTATACCTCTGTTGATAAAATAATGATTTATTCAAATATTGATTTTTCAATCTACTTATAGCATTTTTATCCCGAGCTAAATCTAAATTTAAATCATAGTACTTGTTGAATTTTTTTGACCAAGATGCCCATCCACATGGCATTAAATGCTTAGTAAACATATAGCTACTTCCATCCTTAGGTTTATATTCTTCTAAATAGTTAGTACCACAAATCCATAAAACTTTATCTTCATGCTGATATCTCTCAAGCATCTCCTTACAATAATAAAAAAAAGTATTCTCAGGTAAATTATCATCTTCAAGAAATATTGCACAATCTTCTTTAGAAAATACCCATTGTGCACCTTTACCAATATTTCCATATACACCAATATTTTTTTCAGAGTATTTCTTAATAACTTCACAATTCCAATCAATTGCACTTTCTACTAATTTTCTACAATGATTAACCTCTTCGCTTTCTTGATTATTTCGTCCTCCATCACATAGAAGATATAATTTTTTTGGTTTAATTTTAGATACTTGATTTAATACTCTAATAGTAGTATCTGGCCTATTAAAGAAAAAAATGCATATTGGAATATTAAATTTCATATTAATTTCTAATTACTTTTTCTATAAATAATGACATTTTATTAATATAATTTGTATAATGAAATACTTTAGAAGTTAAACAATATTTTTTCATTTTATTTATATCATTTTTACTTAAAGATAATATTTTAGTTAAATTTATTACAGCACTTTTCCTATCATTGATATCAAGAAAAAAACCATTTTTTCTATCTTTTAAATAGAAATTCAAATCGCTAGTATCAGTTGTAATCATTGGTGTTCCACAGCTAATACTTTCAACAAATTTTGTAGAAAATCCTGCAGTTGTCATTTCATTAACATCTCTTAAATTTATTGTAAAATCTGCATAAGAAACTTTTTCAGTTATTTTATCTTGATTTAAATTTCCAAAGAATTTAATATATTTTTTTGATTCATTAATTAAGTGCTTGTGCTTTCCTACAACTGATAAATATTGTTCTTCACTTAAACCATAAATATCAAATTCAAAATTCTTATTATTTTTATAAACTTTAGCTAAAAGCTCAATAGTAATATCTAATCTATCTTTATAAGAATCTACATCAACTTTCCTTCCATCTAATGGAAATGGAATTCCTGCATAAACTAATTTTATTTTTGGCTTTAAATATTCAAAATTTTGTTTAAAATCACATATATTACTTACCAATGGAGGAATAACTATAATATTATTAATATTTTTAGAAAAATAATTTTTAATGTAATTACTTACAGAAATAATTCCATCTGCTTTATATAAGATAACTTTTCTCAAAAAATACCTATCAAGAAACTTAGCTATTCTTTCTAATTTAGTACCATGTGAGGTTGATGACATATCAACTACATTTGCAATGAAGGGGACTTTATATGCTTTGCAAAAATTAACTAATTGCAAGATAAAGAAAGAAAATGTTGGAGTTCCATAAGATATAACTGCTGCTATACATGAATGATTTTGCTTTAAAAAATTAATTATTTCTCTATTTATCTTAATATAGCTTAAAATATTAAGTAATGAATTATTTAATGGAATAGAATAACTTTCAAAGTTATCAATCATGACCTTGGATTTACTAAAATTTATTTTTTTTTCATTAACCCCAATAAAAACTAAGTCATAACCTAATTTATTTAATATTCTTCCATTGGAGTATACTAACTTTCCCTCTGCATTACCATTTGGAAAAAGAAATTTTCCTATATAAACTATTTTTTTTTTCAAATCATTTAATATTTATTTTTAATGCAAAATAATATCTTATTTTATTTATCATTAAAATAACTTTTGAACCTATTGAATAATAATTTAACTTAGATAAAACCCATCTAAAATCTCTTTTAGAAAACTTTTCACTTCTATTAGTTTCTATTTGATTACTACGAAATTGTATATATTCTTTTTGTTTATAATTATATATATTTTGAGAAATATTATTTAATTCATTATTAATATCTTTAGTAATGATTCCTAAGTCTTTATGATCATAGATTCCTATAGTATCATACTGTTTTATTTTATTGTCAATTATTTCTACAGATAAGATAAAAGATTTTCTGTTTTCTTCATTTTTCTTTACAACAAAGTTTTTTACAAACGGAGAAATGCAATCATCAAAACAAAAATTTCCTAAACTGTAGGCAACTAAATTATTTTTAATTTTTTGTACTCCTTGTATGTTATGAGTATGGTGACCATGAATTAAAAAATTAGTATTTTCAGATATTTTCTGAACAAAATTTATTTGATCTGAATTAGGAAAATTTGTATGCTCATCGCCCCAATGTAAACTAAGAACAGATAAATATTTTTTTTCTTTATCAATTTTTAATTGTTCATTTATATTTGAAAATTTTAAAGGATGTATACCAATTTCATTATGTAAATACTGGCTACCATTTGTACTATAACAACAATAACCACTAAAGTGTATTTTGTTTCCATCATATTCAAGATGTATTGATTTATTATTCACACCAAAATAATCAATTCCATTTATATCTAAATATTTAATTGTCTCCTCTAATCCTTTGGTTCCATAATCACATATATGATTATTAGCTAATGTAACTGCATTAATATTTAATAAATTTAATATTTTTATATTTTCAGGATGTGATTTCAGATGCATAGATTTGCATTTATTGCTATGATTGACATTGGTAAGGGGGGTTTCTAAATTAGCAACAACATAATCAAAATCTTTTAAAAAACTACCAATATTAATAATTCTTTCATAAGCACCATTTGAAAGACTGTACTCACCTACTAAACCTATATCACCTAAAAATGCTATTTTCATATTAATACATTATTTATGTTCATCAATGTTTATTTTCAATAAATCACCAAAAATATTTTCGTACTCTTCTGGATTAAATTTTTCAAACCCTGAACCATGATAGAGTGTCAACTCGCCAACATAAATTTTATTAGTATTGATATATAAATCTACTCTCAAATGCTTTAAACCCTCAGACAATTTTTTTGATAATAGCAACATCTTATCTAGACACTTAGGCATAGGAATTTTATATTGAGGATCAGTTGGATAACAAATTCCAAGATTTAATAAATTCCAATCAAGATCATATATATTTCTTCTATGATTAGTAAGTCTATCAATATCGACCTGTATATATTTAGGCTCTCCATCAAAACAAAATATTTTATAATCTTTTAATTGGAGGCCTGATTCATCCATTAGAAACTCTTCACAAATAATTTTAGGTTCTATATTTTTATACGGCCATTCTCTACCTTTATAATAAAAATTATTATTTAATAATTTAGATAACTTTTTTTTTGCTGCAAATTCATTGAATTTAGTTTTATTATTACAAATTATAACCCCACCAGAATCATGCGTAGTTTTGAGAACAAAACTATTAGGCAGATTACTAAAATCAATTTCATTTGGATCGACATAATTATCGATTAATGGTATAAGATATTTTTCTCCAACTTTATCAGATATATATTCTCTAACCTGAAATTTATCTGCCAAAGCAGTATATATTTTTTGTCTATCATTAATTTTTAACCATTGAATTTTTTCATTAAATGATCTTGGATTATCAAGGTTTAACCTTTTGTTCATTCTTAAATAATATACTACTTTTATAAATTTTTCATCATTTAACCAGTAAAAGTATTTATTAGCTATAAGTGCTACAATTATTAATTTTGGATTATTTATTATTTTTAATAAATAATTTATCATTTCGAATATTCATATTCCTTAAACCATCTAAAGAAATTTGAAAGTCCATCTTCCAAACTATATGATGGCTTAAAATCTATAATTTTATTAATTTCTGTAATATCAGCATAGGTTTTAAATACATCTCCTTTTTGCATTGATGAAAATTCTAATATTGCTTTTTGATTTAGCTTTTTTTCTAAAATGTTAATAAAATCTATAATCTGTTTTGGTTTATTATTCCCAATATTAAGTATACTATGATTTTTTTTATTAGAATGACTGCTATTAAGTAATAGATAGATTGCATCCACTACATCATCTATATAAGTAAAATCTCTCTCTAGATTACCATTATTGAAAACTGTAATTTTCTTTTTGTTTTTTATAGCTTTTGAAAAAGAATAGTATGCCATATCAGGTCTTCCCCAAGGACCATATACTGTAAAAAATCTTAATCCTATGGTTTTAATTCCATATAAATGAGAATAAGTATGAGCTATTAACTCATTACTCTTTTTTGTTGCTGCATACAAACTAATAGGATAATCTACATTATCTGATTCAGAAAAAGGAATCTTATCATTATTTCCATAGACAGATGAACTTGATGCATAAACAATTTTTTTTACACTGTATTTTTTACAAGCTTCTAAAATATTTACAAAACCTACGATGTTTGATTGTATGTATGCATCTGCATTTTCTAAGCTATACCTTACTCCAGCCTGTGCTGCTAGATGAATTACTAAATCAAATTTATTTTTTTTGAATAATTTATTAAGCTTATTTTTTTCCTCAAGATTCATTCGTATAAAACTATAATTTTTATACATATTGTTGGATATTAAAGTATTCCACTTAATAATTTGATTAGCTGAAAATCCGGAATCTTTCAGGCGATCAATTTTAAGCTTCTCACTATAATAACTATTTATATTATCTAGCCCTATAATTTTACTATTTGTATGAGATATTTTCTTTGCTAGATGATATCCTATAAATCCAGCAGTTCCCGTTATAAGAATTTTTTTATATTTCATCATTTATTTAATTAAATAATAATTGAAAACTAAGCTTTATCATCTCCGTAATAGTATTGATAATAATTATAATAATATCCAGAACCATAAGAATTAATTTCAGATACAGCGTTCATTACAACACCAGCAATTTTTGCATTAGATTGTTTTGATACAGTAAGAGCTCGTTCAAGTGCTCCTTTCTGAGTTCTCCCAGATCTAACGACTAAAAGAAATTGATCAATATATTTTAATAATACAAAAGCATCTGTGACAGCAATAAGAGGGGGAGTATCAAATAATATCAAATCATATTCTTGTTTTGCAGAATGAATGAACTCTTTCATTTTATTTGAATTCAATAATTCTGAAGGATTTGGGGGAATAATACCTGAGGTAACGATATGTAAATTATCAATCTTTGATTTATTTTTTATATCGTTAAAATTGGAAGCCCCACTTAAATAACTAGTTAAACCAGGACTCTTATCTATACTAAAAATACTATGAACGACAGGTTTTCTTAAATCAGAATCAGCAAGTAAAACTTTTTTCCCTAGATTTGCATATGTAATTGCTAAATTTGCTATTGTTGTAGTTTTACCTTCTCCTGGACCAGCACTACTTACTAATATTAAATGAGAATCCTTATTTTCTAAATTTGTATACATAAGACTAGTTCTTAGCCCCCTATATGCTTCAGATACAGGGGATTTAGGGTTTTCTTCGGTAATTAATCGTCTTTGTAGTTTTTTTATTTGTTGGTTTGACCTTAAATATTTTTTACTGCTTTTACTATTGTTTTCATAATTAGTTATAGATGGAATAATAGCAAGTATAGATAAACCTCTTCTTTCTAATTGCTCAATTGAATTTATTGTATTATCAAAAAATTCAATTAAAAAAGCAATAGATATTGAAGAAATAAAAGATAGAATTAAACCTACAAAACAATATAAAGGCTTATTTGGCCTGACTGGATCATTTTTTGGAATTGCTTCATCAATAATTCTAATCTTACCTAATTTTGAAGCTTCTCCTATTCTGGCTTCCTCTAATTTATTGCTCATAAATTTAAAACTTTCAGAATGAATAGTTCTTGCTCTTTCAAGACGAGTATAATCTAATATTTTATTTGGTAAGTTAATTAGTTGGTTATTATAATCATCAACTAATTTTTTATATGATTTTACTCTAGAGTTTAAATTAGATTTAATTGCATGAATACTAATTATAGAATCCATCAAGCCCTGTCTAAATAAAATAGGATCAGATACAGATACTCCTTGTTTAATAAGATTAGCAGTTTCTTTATTAATATTTTTCTTTATTCTATTTAATTTTTCTTTATTAGTTTTTACTGCAATATGATCTTCTCCATATTCTGCAGTTGTAGAAATTATATCAACTTCAATATTTGTTAATTCTTCTCTTAATGCAAATAATTTTGCATTTATTGTACTACTTACGTCTTGGATAAATATTTCTTCATCCTCAGATAATTGAGACATCAAGTATTTTTCTCTTTCATTAGCAATATCCAAAGCAGTCATTGTATTATAATATTTAGTTTCAATGTTAGTTAAATTTTCAAGGAGAATTTCAGAATTATCATCAAGACCAAAAATCTTTTCTTTCTCTTGAAATTCTTTGAGATTATTTTCAATTTCCAAGAGTTCTTCTTCTTTTATTGAAAGCTGTTCAACTAAAAATAATTTTAAATGACTCATTTCTCCATTTGCCCATGCTAAATCAAGCTTTTGATAAACACTCACTAAAGTATTTAGAATTAAAGCAGAATTATTTTTGTCATTGCTAACCAATGAAATTGAAATTACATCTGTATTACGTGTATTCAATACAGTTAAATTATCTCTTATTTTTTTTGATAACTTATCAATATTTTCTGCATCAAATATAAAGTCCAAATTACTTTCATTTATACCTAAAAATATTTTAAGATTATTATACTTATTTTGATTAAGTAATTCCTTAACAACAAGGTCTGAAACTGTCCTAGATTTTAATATAGTAATTTCATTATCTATATAATTTCTCTCCTGACCAAAATTCATATCAAGAAAAGACATTGAACCTTGATCTTCACTGACAATTATAGTTGTTGTTGATTTATAGTATGGAGTAGTTGTAAAAGTATACAATATACAAAAAAATAATAAACTAGAAAATAATGCAAGGATAAGCTTTTTATGCTTAAATATAACATATATTAATTCAGAAACTGAATAATCTTTAGAATCATCAAATTTTAACTGTGATTTATTATCATCCATAATATTTTTTTAATCAGTTCTATCTAGTGTTAAAGCAATATTTAATATTGATAGAAAAATTTGAGGTAAATTTGTGGATGTAAAAATCTTACTAAGTGTCTTTTGTCTAACAAAAATAGTATCTTGAGGTTTAAATTTTATACTATGAATGTTTTCAATTTGAATAGTTCTTGATGTTCCATCAGATCCATAGATATCTATTCTTTCTAAATTCGCTCCTTGCAAATAACCACCTGCCATCGAAATTGCACTCAATAAATCTATACCATCATAAACTAGCAGTGAACCAGGTGTTTTAACATGCCCAATTACATTTATATACATTCTTAAAGTACCATCTGGTCCTGTAACATAAGATGGAGTAGGTAATGACTCATGATTAAAAGCAAAAATAACGGTAAATATAAAACTAAGTAATAATGGTGAAGTTTTATTCATTTTTTTATCTTTCTGAATATTTTGCATACATTTAATTTTTAATTTTTTAAACTATCTACAAAAAACTTTTTATGAGTTCTACGCTTTTTCAAAAAAAAGCTTTATTTATTAATCTTGTTTGTAATTTACAAATAAAATATAATTATTTTTCGCTTAAAATATATTTTCACCTCTTAATATTTTACAAGCATTTAATTTTAATTTTTCAACTCTATCTGCAGAAGCATTTTTTTCTATTAGTTCATATGCTTCTTTTAAACAAAAGTTCCTATTATTATTATTATGTGCATCTGAACCTATGATATGCATACAATCATTTTTTAATATATTATATG
>MDTB01209125.1_pt1 | contig 11518 bp, 12 predicted proteins | sample 811161 | NCBI WGS metagenome assembly MDTB01 (sample SAMN05326650, study PRJNA326480) | marine metagenome | isolation source: seawater | place: Mediterranean Sea | collected 2009
TAATTGCTTTTGGTAAATTATTCTTTTTTTTAGCTAATATTAATTTTTTTTTTAAATCAATAATTGAAATGTTAAAAGTTTGGTTACATATATCTACAAAATCAATTTTTGCCCCACAATTTAAAGCACAGTTTGCAGAAGCAGCATATGTAATTGGTACTGTCCAAACGATATCACCTTTTTTAATACCTATTGCTAAACAAGCAAGATGTAAACTACTTGAGCCACTGTTCGATGAAACAACATATTTTGATGAAAATTTTCTTGAAATTTTATTTTCAAACTCTTTAACTAATGGGCCTTTTGTAAGAAAATCTGACTTTAAAACTTTGACTACTTTATTAATATCATCCTTAAAAATTTTTTGTCTACTATAAGGTATCATCTAATTTTTATTGAAATTTTTAATCTCCTGAATATTCAAAAATTTATTTTTATCAGAACTATATTCAAAATTATGTTTAACACTTTTTCCTTTGTTCTTATTTAAACTTTTATAAGAATTTAAAGAATCTAAGTCAGGAAAAATTATGAAGAATTTTTTATATTCTAAAGTTAAATGACTCGATTGTGACGGACACATTATTTCATGTAATTTTTCTCCAGGCCTTATACCTACAAATTTAAGCTTAAATTTTGGTGCCATTGCTTTTGCTAAATCAATTATCTTTATGGAAGGTATTTTTGGAACAAAAATTTCTCTACCTTTCATTATATTTAATGAATTTATTGCAAATTTTACTCCTTGATCTATTGTTAACCAAAATCTGGTCATTCTTTTATCTGTTATAGGTAAATAAAGAGTTTTTTTTTTTATTAATTCCTCAAAGTATGGAATCACCGATCCTCTTGAACCAACAACATTTCCATACCTAACAACTGAAAAAGAAGTATTTTGAGATCCGGTTAAATTATTGGCTGCTACAAATATTTTATCAGAAGCTAGTTTTGTTGCTCCATACAAATTGATTGGATTAGCTGCTTTGTCTGTAGATAAAGCAATAATTTTTTTAACTTTTTGTGATATGCATGCGTTAACAACATTTTCTGCACCATGAATATTTGTTTTAACAAATTCCATGGGATTATATTCTGCAGCAGGAACTTGTTTTAATGCAGCTGCATGAAACACAACATCAATATCTTTTAAAGCTAACTTAAGCCTATCAATATCTCTCACATCACCAAGTAAAAAACGCATGTTTTTTTGTTGAAATTTACTTTTCATTTGTGATTGCTTAAATTCATCTCTAGAATAAATTACAATTTTCTTTACCTTAAAGTTTTTTTGTAAAAAAGAGGTTAAAGCATTTCCAAAAGAACCAGTACCTCCTGTGATTAAAATTTTTTTATTATTAAGCATAGCAAAGAATCTATAAGTTTTTTTTTTTTAAATATCAAATTAAATCTAAAATATTGTTATCAATTTTTCAAAATACTTTTTAATTTTTGTTTAAAAAATGAGTTACCAGGATCAAATGGTAAAGTTTCTAAAAATAAATTATTGTCCCTTTTTTTTAAATAAAAAAAAGATAATTTTTTTTTAAAATCTTCGTAATTTTTAAAAGAATATATTATTTTTTTTTTTATAATTTTTTTAGTATTAAAATTAATTACTTTAAACTTAACATTATTTTTTAAACAAAAATCTTCACCAATTTTTTTTGAGAAATTTAAACAGATTACTTTTTTCTTCTTAGCTAGCATTTCATACCCCATAGATGATCTATCAAACAAAATATTCTTATACTTGTTTGCTATATTATAAGATCTATTTCTTGCCAAAAAATTATTTTCTCCTTTTCGCCATATAAAATTAAAACTATCTAATTCATTTAAAGACAAATACTTTTTTAAGTAATAAACTAACTTATCGTTTTTCTTATTCTTAAATAAAATATCAAATTTTTTAAGATTTTTTTCTCTTATAAATTTTGAAACGTTTTTTAAAAGTTTTATTTCACTTTTTGATATGAAGTTAGAATGAGTTCTTAAAATTATCAAATTTTTTTTTTTATTATTTATGTGTTTATAATTATGATTATTTATAAACGAACCAATATTATAAATATTTTTACAGTTAATATATTTTTTTAACTTATCAGTATACAAATTTCCAAAAGAGAAAATTATATCACAACTATTAAATTTTTTGTCTTGTCTAAAAAATCTAAACTCCGTGAATAGTGGTGTTTTTTGAAAAGCTATAAATTTGATATTTTTATTTATTTTATTTTTAAATTTATAATACTGTTCGTTATAACTATCAAAAGTTAAAACAATTTTTGGATTAATAAGTGATATTAATTTACAGTAGTAATTTAAACGAATATTAAAAATATCTCTAAAATTCAAAACTTTTAGAAATGCTGGTATATATATTTCTTTTTTTTTTATAACAAAGCATTTTTTTTTATCTAGATACTCAAAAAAGTATTCATGATGTTGATCGGAAAAAATTATAAAATCTATATCTTTTGGAAGGCTAAATATTAGTTTATATATAAATAATTTAAAAATACTTTTCATATTGTTAACATTTTTATATACACATAATTGATTATAATTAATTTAAAGCATATCTTATAGAACCAAACAAGGAATAATGATTAAATTTTTTGAACCTAAAATTAGTACAACAGATACTTTAAAATATCTGAGTAAGGCTTTAAAATCAAATTTTCCCAATGAAAACAACCTTACAAAAAAACTAAGTTCAAAATTGAAAAAAAAACTAAATATCAAATATGCATCATTAATAAATAATGGCACTGCGAGCCTATATTGTGCACTCAAGATCTTGAGCTTAAAAAAAAATGATGAAGTAATTATTCCAAATATAACTTTTCAGGCTACAGCTAATTCGGTTGTGAATGCAGGATTAAAAGTGGTTTTTGTAAAAGTTGAAAAAGATAACTTATTAATAGATATTAACGATTTAAAAAAAAAGATTACAAAAAAAACTAAAGTTATAATACCTGTTCATGTATCTGGTAAAGGATCAAACATTAAAAAAATTATAGATATTGCAAAAAAAAAAAAAAATTTTGTAATTGAAGATGCAGCTGAAGCGTTATTTTCTAAATATAAAAAAAAGTTTTTAGGTACTTTTGGTGATATAGGGTGTTTTTCATTTGCCCCAAATAAAATAATTACAACTGGTCAAGGTGGATTGATAATTACAAATAATAAAATTTTATACAGAAAAATCAAATCTTTCCAAGATCAAGGACGACCTTATTTGAATAAAAAAATACATACATCAGTTGGTTTTAATTTTAAATTTACTGATCTCCAAGCTGCTCTTGGTTTGTCTCAGCTAAAAGATATAAATCTGAGGATAAAGCAGCGAAAAATGAATTATCTGTTATATAAAAAAAATTTATCAAATAATTCTTATATAAAATTAAAAAATTTTAATATTAAAGACGGAGAGTTACCTTTATGGGTTGAGGCAAAATGTAAGAAGGCTTATTTACTAATAAATTTTTTAAAAAAAAATAAAATACAATGTAGAAATTTATGGAAACCTATAAATGAAACCAAACCTTTCAAAAAAAAATTATTAATAGTTTTAATATTAAGGAATATATTTGGCTTCCATCTTGTCATTCTTTATCAAAAAAGAAGATTTTATTTATATGTAAGAAAATTAATGAATTTTATGAAAAAAATTAAATTGTTACTTATACTCAATAGAGACAAAATTAAGATCAATAAAATAATTATTCCATTAATAAAAAAAAAATTTAATTTTATTACAGTAAAATACGATGACGATAAATTTTTTTTTACACAAAAACATTCTTTTGATTACACGTTATCTTTTCTTAGTAAAAAAATTTTAAGAAAAAATTTTTTAAAAATGACGAAATATTTAAATATCAATTTTCATCCAGGGCCTCCAAAATACCCCGGTATAGGTTGTTACAATTTTGCATTGTTAAATAATGAAAAAAAATATGGTGTCACAGCACATGAGATAAATGAAAAAATCGATAATGGTAAAATAATAACAATAAAGTATTTTGCACTTCCAAAAAATTGTAGTCTAGAAAAATTAATTAAATTATCTTATGAAAATTTAATTAAGTTATTTTATGAAGTAATAAAAATGATTAAAGATAATAACTTAAATTTCTCAAATGAAAATTGGAAAAGAAAAGCATATACAAAAAAAGATTTGGACAAAGCTTCTGAAATAAAATTAACATTTACCAAAGTTAAAATTATAAAAATATTAAAGTGTTTTTATTTTAAAAATAAACCCCCACCTTTCATAAAATTAAGAAATATTAAATTCTATTATGATAACAATTATTCAAAATTACTTTAATAAAAATATATTTTAATGAAATTAAATAAAGATAAAATTTGTATTATTGCAGAAGCTGGAGTAAATCATAATGGGAATGTTTTATTAGCAAAAAAATTAGTAGAAATTGCAAAAAATTCTGGAGCAAATTATATAAAATTTCAGTATTTTAATCCTGAGTTTTTATCAACATATTTTTCTAAACAAGCTATATATCAAAAGAGGAGCTTTAAACAAAAAAATAATTCTCAAAAGGAAATGTTAAAAAAATTGTCTTTATCTTTTGAGCAATTGAAAATCATAGATAGCTATTGTAAAAAAAAAAAAATTAAATTAGCACTTTCGGTTTTTGATCATATTTCATTAAAAAAATTGATAAAATTTAATTTAGATTTCATAAAAATACCATCTGGTGAAATTACGAATTTTCCACTTTTAAAAGAAGTTGCAAAATTAAAAAAAAAAATAATTTTGTCTACAGGTATGTGCAATATTAAAGAAATTCAATCTGCTTTAAATGTATTAAAAAAATTCAAACTACCAATGAAAAAAGTGACTTTAATGCATTGTACAACAAGTTACCCAACTTCAGATGAAGAGGTAAATATATCTGCAATAATCCAAATGAAAAAAAAATTCAATTTAGAGGTTGGTTATTCTGATCATTCTATTGGAAATGAAGCTTCTTGTGCTGCAGCCATTTTAGGGTCTAGGATATTTGAAAAACATTTTACTATATCAAAAAAAATGAAGGGCCCAGATCATTTGGCTAGCTTAGAACCCAACGAATTAAGAAATTATATAACTTCAATAAAAAGGACTGTGAAGATCATTGGAAATGGAAAAAAAAACAGGACTTCCAAAGAACAAAAGAATCTAAAAATAGTTAGAAAATCAATTTATGCTCTTAAAAACATTAAAAAAGGTGAATTAATCACTGAAAACAATATAATTACAAAAAGACCTTTTAATAAAAATAACCCGATGAAATGGGAAAAAATAATTGGAAAAAAAAGTAAAAAAAATTATGTAATAGATGAAGAAATCTAAACCCAAAAAAATCTTTATTTTTACTACGAATAGATCTGACTATGGTTTACTTAAAAAATTTATTATTTTATCAAAAAAATCTTTTTTTTTTGATCCTACTCTTGTCATAACTGGTTCTCACCTTGAAAAAAAATTCGGTCTTACAATTAATGAAATCAAAAAAGAAAACTTAATTAAATATAAAAAAGTTTCATTAAAAATTTTAGATGGTACACCAATTGATTATAGTTTTGCGATTGCTAATTGTTTTAAAAAACTTTCTAAAATTTATTCAAAAGAAAAACCAGATCTAATAGTTGTCTTGGGAGATCGAATAGAATTAATACCAATTTGCTTCTCTGCAACATTATTTAATATACCAATAGCACATTTCAATGGTGGTGAACTGACTGAGGGAGCAATGGACAATTCAATAAGACACAGCGTATCCAAAATATCCCACATACATTTTGTTGCTAACAAGATTTATAAAAAAAGATTAATTAAAATGGGTGAAGAGCCAAATAAAGTGTACAACGTTGGGGGTACCTCTGTAGACAACATAAAAATTACAAAATTAGTTTCTACAAAATTTTTAGAAAAAAAATTCAAAATTAAACTTAAAAATAAGAATTTTTTAGTTACTTACCACCCAGTAACATTAGATGTAGAGAGTTCAATTTTAGAGATAAATAATTTACTTAAAGTATTAAAGAATTATAAAAATTATGGAATTATATTTACTGGAACAAATAGCGATCCAAATAATAAATTAATAAGAAAAAAGATACTCAATTTTTGTAAAAAAAATTTTAATTCAGCTTATATTGAGTCGATGGGTCACTCAAACTATCTTTCAATGATGAAACTCTCAAATGTTATAATTGGAAACTCATCTAGTGGAATTCTTGAAGCTCCTTATTTTGAAAAACCAGTAGTAAATATTGGTGATCGTCAAAGAGGGAGGGAAAAATCAAAAAATGTTATTGATTGTCGATCAAGTTATCAAGATATTTATCGAGCAATAAAGAAAGCAGAATCATCAGTTTTTTTAAAAAGCTTAAAAAATACAAAAAAATTTTATGGAGAAGGAAAAGCTAGCGAAAAGGCCATAAAGATATTAAAAAAAGTTCAATTAAAAGGTTTAATTTTAAAAAAATTTCACGATTAAAGTTATTAAATATAATCTCATTTCAAATTTTAGTAACTAAATATTTTGTGATAGCTTAATCTTATTATTATTATTAGATTTAAAATTTGAATAAATTAATCTTGCGAGCTTTTTTATATTAAAACTTTTTTTGCTTACAATTATTTTCATAACTAAGTTATAATTTTTTAATCTCTTAAATGAAGTTTTCATAATTTTTTTATCATTACAATAAAAATAATCTTCATCAAAAACCTGTAAATCTTCAATTTTTTTTTTGGCCAAAGGTAAGGGTTTTTATAAATTTTATTATTAGGCCTTTTGCATAATATCCAGAATTTTTTTCTTTAAACTGTATATTGAAACTTCTAATAATATTTTTGCACAAATCAGATATTTTCTTTGCCTTTCCAATAATCTCTGGATTTGGCAGAACAATATTATTTTCGTTATTTTTAAGAAGAGATTTTAGACACAAACTAACTGCTTCCTCATGTGTAATAAAATGCCTGCTGACATCAAATGGAATTCCAATGGTTCCACCAATCAAGCACTTATCATATATACTTTTTAAAATACTTCCTTTTGAAAAACAAACATTCGTAAACCTCACAGAGCAGATTTTTTTAGAGGGATTTTTTATTTTTATCTCTTTAAGGGTAAATTCCATCAACTTTTTTGATAATCCTAACAAGCTCGTTGGTTGATTTGCTTTATCGGTTGAAACAGAAAATATATATTTTACATTTTGAGGATACGAAATATTTAAAAAATTTGCCGAGTTTACATTCAGCATATATCTTGAAGAAAATATATTTTCCTCCGACCTTACGTGTTTAAGAGCAGAAAAATTAAAAATTCCATTAATATTATATTTTTTGCAAAAGTTTTTTAAATCAAAATCCAAGATATCATTACAAATGAATTCTTTTTGTGTTTTTGTTGAAATTGTATTTATTACTCTATTTAATTCTGTTAATTCATTTTCATCCTTATCTAAAAAAAAAACTTTTTTCGGCCGAAATGATAATATTTTATTCGAAAAAAATGAACCAATCGATCCTGCAGCACCTATGATCAAATGATTTCTATTTTGTATCTTTTGTTTAACTTCTTTTTTTTCAATTTGATTAATTTTAAACCTATCAGATTTAGATATCAAATTTTTTTCAAAAAATTCAATTCGATAAAATCTTTTTGACATTTAGAGTTCAATATTTTGCTAAAGGACATTTTCTGCAAGTGGGAATTTCATCAATTTTACCATTCATATGTTTTTCTCTCATATCTTGATAAAGTTCATTTTTCCAAATATCTTTAATAGAATTTTCCTTAATATTTCCCATTACCATTTCCCTACTACTATCAAGACAACATGGTGTTACCACACCGTCTGGATGGACAAACATTCTTTGCCATAGTTGTGGGCAGCAAAACTTTTTCTTACGTGAGCCTATCTTTACAACACCTTTTTCTTTATGCTTATTTTGAATTCCGTGATCTAAGTAATCAATATACGCAATTGTATCTACTAAGTTAGAAAATAATTTTTGAAAATCCTCCCATTCCCTTTGATTGTCTTTCATTAAAACCATTTGGACTCTTGTAATAGGAGTATCACTTTTTAATTCTTTTTTTACTTTCATAAAATTTTTGATATTTTTAAGTACAAGATCGTAATCACCCTTAACTCTAATTTTGTTAAACTCTTCCCTGTAAGGAGAGTCAAATGAGAAAAAAATTTTATCCACACCAGATAAAATTATCTCTCTTGATTTTTTTTCATCCAACAGACTTGCATTAGTGTTAAACATTACGTCCTCAACTCCTGCTTTTTTTGCAAATTTTATCATTTTAACTAAATGTTTGTTAACTAAAGGTTCACCTAAATATTGAAATTTCACGGATTTTAAACCAAGTGGAACACCTGTAGTTATAATATTCTCATATGATTTCATGTCAAAATTTTCAACTTTCCAGAAAGTTTTTTTTTCCATCATTTCGGTTCTTGGGCACATAGTGCATAAAAAATTACAAGCACTTGTTGCTTCAATATCTAAATGCATTGGAAAATCATTCAATAAATTGTTTTTTGGATTATTATACCACTCTTGTCTGTATTTTTTATATCCATCAGATCTTCTGGACTCCCATTCATCCATTACTTTTTGGTTTTTTAAATGAAAATTATGGTCTACAGATACTTCTATATTTTTTTTACCGCTCATTTTTTAAATTTTGGTTTTGTAACAGATTTTTGAATAATATGCGAATTTATTTTAAATATATAAGGTTTTTTTTTACTCAATTTCAAAATATCATTTAATTTTGGAAATTTTTTTGAACAATTCAATAGCACTTCATTTACAGTTTTAAAATCCTCATAAAAATCAATTGTTAATCTTAACTTTGATTTAAAAGTTGGCTTTCCAAAGTCTTCTATTTTGAAATTTTTCATTTTTTTAAAATAATCAATCCAAGTCTCAGTATTTTTAGAATTTTTTTTTTTTACAACTTTTTTTAAAGAATTTACATTTACAGCATACGTAAACATTCCAATGGGTAATGTAAGGTTCGTTGTTAGATCATTTTTTCTTTTTTTATGAAATCTTAAAATTTTTTTTGAGTAAGAAGTATCAACAAGTGGATTATCAGCAGTACAACTTATGATATTCTTAAAATTAAATTTTTCTGAGGCTTTCAACATTCTATCTAGTACATCTTTAGCATGCCCTCTAAAAGAAAGGATTCCATTTTTTTTAGCAATTTTGGTTAAAATTAAATCTTGATTTGATTTACTTGTTATTAAAACGATTTGCTTATTTTTAAATTCTTTTTTTAGATTATTAATTAAGTATTCAATTACACTGACCCCATGAAAAAATTCTTTTATAATTTTTTTGGGAAATCTTTTGGATTTCAGTCTTGCCGTTATTAAAACACCATCTGACATTAAATGAGATCAGTTTTTTTAAGATTATTCATTTTTTTAACTGATTTAGCGAGCTTCCGATTGATAAACAAATCTAAATTATCTACTAACTCGCCTTTTTTTGATGTCCTTAAAAAAAATAAATTTTCTTTTTTTAAAATCTTGCCTTTAGATAAATCTGTTTTGTAAAGTATTTGTTTTTTTGAATAATTTCTGTATTTTTCCTCATCAATTGACAAATTTTTAATTTTTTTATCTGCAACTAATTTTTCTGAGTTTCTACAAATTTCTACAAAATTTTTATAATTTTTTATTTCAATAGCGGATTGACCGTCTGTTCTATTTTTTCTATTTTCATCAGTTACATGTTTTTCTATTATTTTAATTCCATTCCCTATAGCTGCTGCTGGTAACGCATAACCATTAAAATCAAAATTTGAATGATCTTGGTATCCTAATTGTAAATTAAGACTTTTGGCAATTTTTTTTGCTGAAGATAAATTTATTTTTTTAGGATTTGTTGGAAATAATTGGATTCCGTACATGAGCCATATTTTACATTTGTGATATTTTTTTATAACTGAAACTGCTTTAATTATCTCGTCTTTAGTGCATCCACCAATTGACAAATCAATTCTTTTTGATTTTTGAGCAACATATTTCAAAAAATCTTTATTACCAAGATCTGAGCTGTGGATTTTAAAATTTTTGATATTATTTTTAACACAAAAGTCAAATGACTCCTTTTCATAAACACAACAAATAATATCAATTTTTTTTGATAATCGTTTGATATGATTAATAATTTTTTTCCAATCTTGATATTTAATCTCAACTTTTTTTAAAATTTTAAAATCTTTATGGTCTTTTGAAACAACTTTTTCTTTCCTCCATATTTGTAATTGTAGTGCATCAAAACCTGCCTTAATAGCAAATGACAAAATTTTTTTTAAGCGATTTGTCGATCCGTCATGAGAACAAGCTGTTTCAGCGATGATATAACTTTTCATTTTTCTTGAAACATTTTTTCTCTTGCTAAAAGTAAATTTTCTTTATTTCCTATATCCATCCATTCCTCATGCATTGGAAAAATACCAACTTTTTTTGGCAAAACTAATTTATTAATTAGATCAACCATAGACAGAAAGTTTTTTTTTTTTTATTTTTTTTAATAAATTTTTATTTATTACATAAATCCCAGCATTCACTAATGTCTCAAAAATTGGTTTTTCTTTAATTTTTTGAAAAGAGTTTTTTTTAACTATAACTGATCCGAATGGCACTTGATATTTATGTGTCATACATGCCATTGTTATATCAAATCTATTTTCCTTATGATAATTTAATATTTTTTCATATTGTAATCCAGTAATTACATCAGCATTAATAACAATAATATTCTCAATATTTTTTAAATTAATTAAAGATAGAGATCCAGCAGTTCCTAAAGGTTTTCTTTCCTCAATAAAAGAAACTTTCAAGCCAAAATTATCATTTGATTGAAAAAAATTCTTTATTTGTTTGGCAAGGTGGTTAATTGAAATATATATATTTTCAAAATCTTCTTTTATTATTTTTTGAATAATAAAATACAATATGGGTTTATCACTAAGTTTAACTAGTGGCTTTGGAACTTTTTTTGTTAATGGTAATAACCTACTGCCCTTGCCGCCAGCCATAATTAAAATTGGAGTTTCTTTTTTAATCTTTGGTATAGACAATATTGCACCATTTATCTTTCTATTTTTGATAATTGGTATTCCCTTTAACGTTAGATCACTAACTTTTTTTTCGAATATACCAATTTTTGATTTTAATTCGAAATCTCTACAAATAATAGGTTTTTTATTTGTGATGTTGATAATTTTTTTTTCTAAACTTTGATTAGTTAAAATAAATCTTCTAATATCGCCATCAGATAAAGTGCCTAAAAAATTTTTTGATTTATCGGTTACAAATAAAATTGGCGGGTTAACTTCGTTTAGTTTTGATATACCAGCTTTAATTGTTAGACTATTTAAGACTATGTGTTTGGATATATTTCTTTTAATCATAAATGTAGGTATAGATTGAAAATTTTTAATTTATATAA
>MDTB01000976.1_pt1 | contig 11517 bp, 8 predicted proteins | sample 811161 | NCBI WGS metagenome assembly MDTB01 (sample SAMN05326650, study PRJNA326480) | marine metagenome | isolation source: seawater | place: Mediterranean Sea | collected 2009
AAAGAGGTTATTGAAAAATTTAATATTAATATATTAATCGAATCAGATTTAGCAAGTAAGGAACTTATTTATTTCATTAATAAAATAAATTCAGAAAAGATAGGAATACTTTATGATACTGGTAACGCAACAAGGAATAATTTTTCTTTTAAGGAAGATTTCAGAATAATTGCAGATAAAGTTAAAGAAATACATTTCAAAGATTATTCTTTTAAACTAAAAAAATCTGTCAGACTTGGTACCGGCAGTACTAATTTTATTGAAATATATAAAACTTTAAAAGACTATAAGTGGTTAGGTCCAATAATTCTTGAAACACCAATTTTAGAGAATTGGGAAAATGAAGCTAGAAATAACTTAAATTATGCAAAAGACATCCTAAAGAAATTTTATTAATGAAAGCTTTATTTGTTGGTTTAGGTTCTATTGGTCAAAGACATTTAAGAAATTTAAAAAGTCTAATACCAGATATAGAAATTCTTGCATACAGAACATCTAAAAATGTTCCTTTTTTAAATGAACAAAATAATCCTTGCGAAAATATAGATTTAACTAAGTTTTATAAAATCAAAGAATATATATGTTTAAAAAAAGCTCTCGATCAAAAACCTGATATGGTATTCATTACTAATCCTTCAAGATTTCATTCTTACGCTGCAATTGAAGCACTAAAAACGGGTTCTTTTGTATTTATAGAAAAACCCCTCTCTTCAGATTTTAAAAGTGCATTAGAAATAATTAATTTAGAAAATAAATTAAAAAGGAAATTATGTATGGTTGGTTTTCAATACCGATACCATCCTGCATTGGTTAAATTAAAAGAGCTCTTAGAGTCTAATATTTTAGGTAAAGTTGTTAATGGTCAAATAGTAAATGGCGAATATCTTCCTAATTGGCATCCTTATGAAGACTATAGGAAAAGCTACGCTTCATTAAAAAAACTAGGAGGTGGAGCCATTCTTACTCAAATACATGACTTTGATAATTCAATATTTATTTTTGGAATGCCTAAGTCAGTTTTTAGTATGGGAGGCAAGCTATCTTCTCTGGAAATAGACGTTGAGGATAGTGTAAGTATCTCAACAATGTTTGATTATCAGAATTCACCACTGGTAATAAATATTAATTTAGATTATGTTTCATGGCCAAGTAGAAGGTATATAAAACTATTTGGAGAAGATGGAAGTTTAAATTGTGATTTGAATGAAAATTATATTAAAGTAAAGAAAAGATCAACAAATGAATTTTTAAAGTATGATTTTTCTTCAACAACAAGAAATGATATTTTTACTAAAGAATTAAAAAATTTTATCGCATTTGTTGAGGGAAAAGAAGAACCATTAGTTGATTTAAATGAGGGAATAAAAAGCTTAAAGTTTGCATTAGCTGCAAAAAGTTCTCTAGAAAAAGGAGAGCTAATAAATATATAATTAAATTTTTTCAATTTTTTATCCTGTTTATTTTTATTTTCTGAAATAATTTTTTATTTTCCTAGACAAATCAAACATTTCTTTACTATCTCTTGCGAATTTCAAATCACTTTCATCATCGATATCTCTAGTTTTTTCAGTAATAAAACTCTTTATTTTGTTCCCATGAAATTTACCATTATGTTTCAAAGTTGAAAATCTTACTATATCTATATATCCATTCGGGATATATACTTTTGGGAAGGACTGACGTGGCATATTAGTAACTTCTATATCAGAAATATTTTGTATTATTGGAATAAAGTTACCTTCTTTTTTATGAAACCATTTGTGAGGGTGCAAATTTGATTCGTGTGCTGATCTCATTGAGGTACATTCCTTTTCAGAAATAAATTCCAATATTGCTTCATCAATTATTTTTACATCCCTCCCAGGAGTAGTAGGTCTTAAATGAACGACATCATCGGAAATTGGAAAGTTTAACTTTTTAGACTCTTCAAATATATGCGTGAAAACTTGCTTATCATTAGCTTTATCAGAGGCGAAGTAACTAGGCCTTAAAAATGGTGTATTGGCTCCATAAAATCTTGAAATTTCGGCTATTTCTTCTGAATCAGTGGAAACATAGATATTATTAATATATTTTGATTCGATAGCAACATAAATTGAATAAGCAATTAAAGGTATTTCATTTATTAAAACTATATTTTTTTTTGGAATACCTTTTGATCCACCTCTTGCTGGAATAATACAATCGATCATAATTTATTTATTTATTTTTTATTAATTCAAGATTTTAGTGTCCTAATTATCATTCCAATATCTTAATTTTTTAGCTATTGATACCTCAGCAGGAGTAATTCTCTTAACTCCATCTCCTAAGCAAATATTTATTTTTCTAATTGTTTGGCATAAGTTTCTCATTCCAATAGGTTCCAGAGATGCAGATTGATCACTACCATACATAGCCCTGTCCATTGTAATGTGTCTTTCTACTGCTTCTGCACCTATAACTACAGCCATAACTGAAGGTGAAACTCCTGTTTCATGGCCACTATAACCCACGGGTAAATTGAACCTTTCTTTTAGAGTAAGAATACATTTAAGATTTAAATCTGCTTCTTCTGATGGATACGTGCTTACTGTGTGCAATAAAGTAATTGGACAACTATATTCTTTAAATATTTCCACAATCTCTCCTATTTCTTCAATTGATGTCATTCCAGTTGATACATATGTAGGTTTTTGTTCAGATGCAACAACTTTTAAAAATTCTCTATTCGTAGCCATTGCAGAGGCGACTTTATTCCATTTTGTTGAAAAAACTCTCATTTCTATTTGACTATTTATATCCCAACAAGAGACAAACCAAGGAATATCTAACTTTTTACAATAATTATCTATTTCCCAGTAATCAGATAGGCCAAATTCTAAAGCTTCTTTCTGAGCCCTCTGAGTTGTTCCAAAAGGGCTCTGCCTTGAGGAGTTTAAAAATTCAGTCTTATATACCACTTCAATATCTCTTTTTTGAAATTTAACGGCATCAAAACCCGCATTTTTCGCCTCATCAATAAGCTTCTTTGCTAAATTCAAATCACCATTATGGTTAATGCCTATCTCGGCGATTAAAAAACAAGGTTTCATAGCTAAAAATGATTATTCATTAAAGTTTTTTTTGGAAATGACATTAAGAAAACAAATAGATTTCTAGGAATATTACCTACTAATTTTGTAAAAAATTTTATTTTTTATAGTAAATTGATACATTTTTAAATTTAACGTCATTTTAAATTTATTAAAGAAAGTAATAAATAAAGTTTATTTTTTTCAAATTCAAATAATTTTAAATATTTTTTTGGGTTACTGAAATTAATATTCATCAAAATTTTAAACTTTTACAAATAATGGAAAAAATAAAAAAGTATGATTTTTATTACAATTAAACTAAATCTGATTAATCTATTTTACTGAAAATGTATAACACAAGCTTTAGCGATATTATAATTATTGGTTGTGGAGGTGCAGGTCTTAGGGCGGCAATTGAAGCAAAAAAATTAAATTGCAATGTCAAAATATTAGGAAAAAGAAAAAAAGATGATGCCCATACCGTATTGGCCGCAGGTGGAATAAATGCCGCTTTTGGTAATTTAGATAAAAAAGATTCTTGGATTCAACATTTTATAGATACGTATGAAGAAGGTTATGGAATTGGAGATCCTGACCAAATTGAAATTTTAGTTAAGGAATCAATTAATGCTGTAAAAGAAATTGATCTTTGGGGAGCAAATTTTGAAAAATTAAGAAATGGTAGTTTTGACCAAAGATATTTTGGAGCGCATACTTTTAGAAGAACTTGTTTCTCAGGCGACTATACGGGTAAATCTATTCTAAATGCACTTTTAAAAAAGGCTGAAGAATTAAAAATTCCAATTCATGATGATCAATATGTAACTGATCTTTTAGTTGAGGATAATACTTGCTTTGGTGCTATGTCACTAGACATAAATACAGGAGAAAAAAATGTGCACTTATCAAAAGCTGTAATTTTATCTACAGGTGGTCATACATGCTTATGGAAAAGAAGTTCATCAAGAATGTATGAAAATAATGGAGATGGTTGTTATCTAGCTCTAAAAGCAGGCGTATCTCTTATGGACATGGAAATGGTGCAGTTTCATCCAACAGGTATGACTTTCCCAGCAGAATTCGCAGGTACCCTTGTTACGGAAGCAGTAAGAGGTGAGGGGGGGCTTCTTTTTAATAAAAATGGTGAAAGATTCATGATTAACTACGATAAAGAAAGAATGGAATTATCTACGCGAGACAGAGTAGCGATTGCAAATTTTACTGAAATCATGGAAGGTAGGGGAACTACAAATGGCGGAGTATTACTAGATATAAGTCATAAAGATAAAGATTTTATAATAAAAAAAATACCCAAAATTTATGAACAATTTTTAGAATTACAGAATATTGACATTTCAAATGAGCCAATGGAAGTTGCTCCTACCGCTCATTATTCGATGGGAGGTTTAGAAGTACAACCTAGAGAACATTCAACCAATATTCTTGGTCTTTATGCCGCAGGCGAAGTAGCGGGGGGCTTACATGGAGCTAATAGACTTGGTGGAAATTCTCTTTCAGAGATTCTTGTTTTTGGAAAACTTGCTGGAATTGCCGCATCAGATTTTTGTAAGATTTCTAAATCAAATTTATGCTCACAAAAAATCATAAACTATGCTTATCAAAATATTGTTATGCACAATTGTACTGGCACAGATAATAATTATGCTTTACAAAATAAATTACAAAATATTATGTGGCTTTATTGTGGAGTAAAAAAGAGTGAAGTAAATTTAAATAAAGGCCTTACTAAATTAAGGGAAATAAAATTATTAATTAGTAAAGTAAATAAAACTAAAAAAAACAATAGCATCCAAAACCTTATAGATGCATTTAATTTAGAGGCTTCCCTTTATTCTGCTGAAGCAACAATTCTTAGCTCCATTGAAAGAAAAGAAAGTAGAGGTGCCCATCAAAGAAGCGATTTCAAGAAGATAAATGAAAGCTTAGACTATAATATTCTAGTCAAAATTAAACATAATAATTTAGTGTGTTTAAAAAGGAAATTAAAAAAATCAAAATTATTAACCACGAATATTGCAGATAAATACGTTGCGGCTCAAGATATAAAAAAGAGATTACTTGAATAACTTCTAAAATAATTTTATTTTAAAAAACTTCTATAAATTCTCTTTTATTTTTTTCAACAATTTCACTGGACTCTTTAAATAATATTTTGCCTTTGACGTTAATCGCTTATATCTTGAATCTTTTAATGAATTTTTAACTATATTTTCATAGTCTAAGTTTTCGTAACTTGTTTCTAAGTAAAAAGGCATATTTTCTGATTTTTGATAATCATACCAAATATTTCCATAGAGCTGGGTTCTTTGTCCTTTCAGATCATCATAAAATGCCTTAATTGCATGCAATGTATATGAATTAGGCGAAAAAATTGTTATTGAATTGTTCTTAGACTGAAGAAATTCTGTTTGGCACCAACTCCAAGGGACCCAAGGTCTTTGAATTTTTGGGTAGTTACTCCAAAGGTCGTAAATATAAGATTTTTCTGATTTAAATTTCATAAAATGTGTATGATATTTTTCATTTTCACTATTTTCATCAATATTTAAATTAAGCATCCAAGTTAAAGCTTTTTCTCTAACATCAGGATGAGGACTAATTTCATATCCAGACAAATATTTTTGAAAGCCACAATCAGTTTTACATTTAAAATTTTCATTTAAATTAAATTTATTTTTAATACAATTCATAAATTCTTGACTTAAAAATAAATCTCTTAATTCAGAAGTGAAATCAGTTAAGGAACCTAATCTAAAAGCCATACCTGAACCTTCGCATAAATTCTTTGTTTTGATATCTCCAGTTATTTCCTGATTCGATCTTAGTTTATTTTTTCTCCAAGTTTTGTATGAATCAAGATCCTTGAAAGTCCCAGGATGAGGATGTGGTTTCCATCCCTTTTGGCTCATTTTTGAACAAACTTCTTCAAAAGAATTACCAGATATATTAAATGTTTCATTATTCACAAAAGAACCTAGATCATTATCAGATAAAAAGTTCTCGATATATATGAATTCAAAAGGTTCTTTTTTTAGCTTTGATGAATTGATTTTATCAAGCAAATATGAATAGCGATTAATCATTTTATATCCTTATTAGTTATGTCATTTTTAATTTAATACTATCATTTATCTAAATCATCGAAAAATTAAGGAAATTTATTCATAAGCACTTTTATAGAATTAAGCATTTATCCCAAAATTAGGAATTTTCAGAAATTCTCATAAACCCTTTAATTGTTAGATTTATAGGGTAATTGTTAGATTTATAGGGTCTTTTTCATAATTAATGGCATAGATTTATAAAAAAAATTAATTAAGATTCGATATAAAATGTTTTTTTCAAGCGAATATCATAACATTCAATAACTGGACTCACTTTTGTTTAATCAGATGTTAATTTTAAGTCATATTTTTTTACTACTATACAATTAATTTTAATTAATTTTATTTACGAGTAACATAATTAGTAAGTTACGCTATTACCTCCCCAGAGTTAAAGCGTATCGCTAGACCTCTCCCTTAATAATGGAGCATTATAAATTAACGAAATTCCTTAGATCTCTTGGTATAATATGATTTAGTGAAGGAATTACCCATAAATAGTGAAAAGTGCATATTTCCTTATTAAGTATTAGATTCTAAATTATGCTCTAATTAGATAAATAAATATTTATAAAAATGGCCAGAAAATTCATAGTTTCTTGGGCAAAAGAATTAAAATATTTTTTTACTAATTTCCATTATGGGGTAAAAAGTGTTTAATAAACTTAAAAATGTTTATCAAAGAGAAGGAAGTATTTTTTTATTCACTTTAGCTTTAATAAACTTTGTTTTAATTCGTTTTCTTGGAATAATGATTTCCAGACCTAATATAGTAAGCGCTAATAAAACTGCAAAAAATATCTTTAAAAATAGATCACTAAAAGATTCACGCAAAGGATACTTGTATGTAGATCCAATGCCTTCAGAGGCTGAATTAAATATCTACTACTCTAATATTTATTGGAATTCTAGATTTGGCAAAAATATGGGTGTTCGTTTAAGAGATCTAGTTCATTACAACTTATTAACGACTCGCATACCTGATTTCTTTACTAATAAGAACAAATTGATTGTAAATTTTGGAGCAGGGCATGGTGGGATTTCGCATTTATTCTGGTTTCATGGCTTCAAAGTAATAAACATCGAGCCTTCTGAATTACCAGTTTCTTATACTTCAAGATGGGAATCTTATACAAACTTTAGTGAAATTAAGGATAAAACTGTTGATTTAATTTATGGAAGTCATTCTTTAGAACATGTTCAAGATATTGATAATTTTAAAAGAGAAATGAATAGAATTCTTTCTCCTGATGCTTATTTATTTTTTGAAGTTCCAAATGCAAAATCCCCCTTAGATGGAGCTATGAATAATCGTATAGATATACCACATACCTATTATTTTTCAACTGATTTTTTTGATAGATGGTTTAAAAAAGTAATTCTAAATAAAGCTTACTTTCAATCTCATGACCAAGGTATTATTGAAAGGTGGTATGACTACGAAGATTGTAATGGTCCTGTAATAAGAGTAATTGGAAAAATTTAAAACCATATTATTTTGCACAATTTAATTAAATTTGTTTAAATTTCTCATACAACTAATTTTAAATAGAAACTAAATATAAATAAACTTTAGAAAGCATTTGCATCAAATAGAGATATAAATAAACTTTAGAAAGCATTTGCATCAAATAGAGATATAAGTAAAAAATAAAAAAAAGCTATATGCTTTAATTTCTGTTCTAATTCATAAACATTCCTTTATCTTCCTTAACCACCCTAAGAGATATTAATTAACTGTAAATCATGAACTCTTTTAAACAAAGTTTCCAAATCCCTTAGGATTATTTTTTGTTTAAAACATTGCAATAATATTTAATCTTAACCCTAAATTTCTAACAGTTATAGCTCTATAATTTTTCTTTCAATTTTTAATTATTTTTTTTCAAAACTTCCCATTTATTAATTATTAATTTGATTTTGCGAGATTTGTTCAATTATTTAATCAAAAGCTTTTTAAAAGATAAGTTTTTTTGAGTCATTAAATCATTTAGTTGCTTGGTCACTGTTATAATTTTTGTTGTGTTTTTAGCGTTCCAAGCTAAGTTCACATTTGCAGCAATCATAACTTGATAGTCTGGTTATTGGAAAGTTACTTGTGTTAGAAATTATCCTTTGAATTCATTCCCTATTACTGACTAATCTGTTCCACAAGTATTTCAAACTCTAGTGCAGTTTTAATACCCAATTAGTTGTAGATGCCATACTACAATTAAGTTCCTCTGGCCAACATTCTTGCTCAGATCTGGTTATTGAGACATTATCAAGAACATCAAGGATTTATTATTAAATTCTATGATTAACTATAAGACTGCTATCACAACTATATGGGGCCATAGCTCAGCTGGTAGAGCACCTGCATGGCATGCAGGGGGTCAGCGGTTCGAGTCCGCTTGGCTCCATCACTAAAATTTATTCCATTTTTATTTTATTTACTAACTCATTGAATCAAATCTATTACAAAATCAATTTTTACTTTTTTCAGAATTAATTTTTTATCGAATCAAAAGCTTCCTGTATTTCATCATGAATTGATTGCTCTAAATTTGTTAAATAATGTTTATCAATAAATTCGCCTAAATAACGCGAATTATCAGCAAAAATATTTTGACCAATTTCAGAAAAAACATGAATATACATATTGTAAATTCCAAATTTCTGAAGAATGGTATCAACTATAAAGAAGAAGCTGGAGAACCCAGGCGGTAAATTCAAGTTAGGGAATGTTTTTGACTTTTTGGTATATTTTTTTTCATAAGAAGCGCATTTTATAATATCTATTATTTCAGACATAGTTTTATTATTCTCGCATACCCAATAAATTTGATGTTTCCTTTTTTCCGAGGTTACTAATAAGGAAGCAATAGCCAAATCTTTAACATTAACTATTGAACGTATATTCTTTCCAAAAAATACTAGAGGGAACTTACCTTTTGAAGCAGAAATAAGAAATCTTTTTTGTCTTAAAGGCATATTTTTTCCATGAAACCAGGGCGCTCTCAAAATAGTTACAACATTTTTATTTCCTACCTTTAGGAGAAATTGTTCAGTCTTCTTTTTGGTTTTACCATAACCACCAAAAGAATTATATCGAGAACTTTCATTGAAGGATATGTTTTTAGTATTGAATCCAAAAGGAGAATTAGAGGAAATATAAGTGAACTTAATTAAATCAAAATTTGAACATATTTCATAAATATTTTTTATAGCTTGATAATTAATTTTTTCAAATTGGTTGATTTTTTTGGGATGAATAATACCTAAAGTAACTATCACATAAAGATTAGTGATATTGGATTTTTTTAATGAATTATTTAAATCATCAAAAGTTCCTTTTAATAAAAAATCGCCATATAGACAATTTAGTTTGGCAGAATTATGAAATTTGTTATTCAATTTAAATTTTGGACCTATCTTGTACTTGGAATGCATAATTATTTGCTTAATATCGAGAGTTTTTAAAAATTTTTTATTAATCTGGTTTGTTATAGCATTTCCTAACCAACCATCTGAACCAATAAGAAGCAAAGTATTCATTATTTTAAAAATTCCCTTATCATTTTTAATGCAAAAATTGTAACTGTGGCTTGAGGATTTACTGTTGGGCAGCTTGGAATAACGCTTGAGTCCATTACATAAATACCTTTGTACCCTGGAATAGAGCCATTGGATCGAACAGGACAATACTCCTCCACTTCACCTGATGCGGCACTTGAGAATATGTGTACAGAGGATAAAGTCTTGTTAATTGTAGAGTTGATAAATCTTCTTTTAGCTTTTTCTCCTATTTTTATAATCTCAATCTCATCAGCCGGCGAAAATGCATGTGAATAATTGGCGCATTTAGCAATGTCAATAATCTTATTCATACCAAAATTAATTCTTTCTCTAGCATCCTTACTTAATGTATAGAATCTTAACCCCTTTAATGGTCCTGACATCAATGTCCTTCCACTTTGGTTGCTAGGAGCCATAGAGTAAAGATTTAGACAATTTTTAAAATTTCTTTTACTTTTTTTGAAAGGATAATTGATTTCTGTTAAGAAAGATCTATTGGCAGATGATCCAATCATTAGTTCTGGAAAATATTCAGTAATTTGAAAAGGTTCAACTATTTCATTATAAATTTCTTTTTTGCGAGAAACTAAAGATATTCTGGCAGTGGGATGAACTTTAAATTTACCTAATCTTTTATGTCTATATCCCAATTCGTAAAGTAATAAAGGAGTTGAACCCGCACCTGCGCATAAAAAAACATTTTTCGCGAGAAAATTGTGAATTTTTTCATCCTCATTTTTTTTGTTTCTAGTTAAGCATTTAACTAAATATTCATTATCTTTAATTTTTAATATTTTTACTACTTCCATTCCTGTAATTATATTTTTTAAAGAATCTTTATAATGTTCTTTTATTACGTCAACAGCCGTTTTGCGTTCAAAGATATTATTTTCTTTATGGTATCCCCATCTTGGTATTCTATTGACTGAAATATTTTTAGAAGCAACTTTATAAAAATTAGGCATAGTTGATTCCCCATAACTACAAGAAAAAATTTGTTCAACCTCTTTATATAATTTTTCTGCCTCGCTATAAGGAAAATTTTTTAACTTAAATTTTACTAACCAATTATTCCAAATATGTTTAGGAGTTCTATGGTGCAACGAACTATTAACTGTTGATCCACCTCCTAAACAATTACCTTCAGAAAGTAATAGAGGAGGCCTTCCGATTAGAATATTGAAGCCAGAGTTATAGTATCCATTGAAGATTTGATAAGAGGTATATATTTCTTTAGTAGTACTTTTAATAACATTTCCTTTCTCTAGACAAATACCTTTCAAATTTGTCTTAGCCATTTCACCATGAACAAGCAAACCTGCAGGCCCAGATCCAATTACTATATAGTCAAGCATTAAGATTTCTTTTTAGTATCTGCAAGCGATCTTTTGCTGATTTGAATTTTGAAAAAAATAATTTAGTAAATATGTCTTCTATTTCGATAAGAAATCTTACTATTGATTCTTGATAATTATTCATAAATCATATCTAGATATGGTTTGATATTATATTGAAAGACAAAAAAGTTGTAAATGGCTAAACATCTTGTAACTGGAGGAAGTGGATATGTTGGAGATTATATTGTTAAAAAATTGTCTGAGATTGGAGAAAAAGTTTATAGTCTTGATGTACTTCCATCTGAAATAAAAAGAAAAGGAGTTGAATATTTTAAGGGTTCAGTTTTAGATGAAGAATTAGTAGATCATTTAACATCAAAATGTGATTATATCCATCATAATGCAGCTTTAGTACCACTTACAAAAAGTGGTAGAGAATTC
>MDTB01001333.1_pt1 | contig 11517 bp, 8 predicted proteins | sample 811161 | NCBI WGS metagenome assembly MDTB01 (sample SAMN05326650, study PRJNA326480) | marine metagenome | isolation source: seawater | place: Mediterranean Sea | collected 2009
AGAGAATTAATTTTAATTCTCTTAAATCAAAGCAGATATTTGATAATCTAAATCCTAAAAGTTCAGGTATAATTTTTTCTGCATTCCTTCATCTAATTATTTTACTTTTTGCGGTTGGACTTCCTAATATTTTTGATCAAAATGATATTTTTGTCCCAAATATTGTTCCAATTGAAATAATTAATGTCTCTGAAACAACAAATACCCAAAAATCAAATAAAAAAAATGATTTACAAGAAATATCAAAACCTCAGTCTAAAAAATTTAATTCTTCAGAAAATTCTGAGATACAAAAAAAAGTTAAATTACAACAAAAAGATAAAAGTTTTAATAACAGTAATAAAAATGAAATTGAGCTCAAGCAAAAAAATAATATCTCTTTGCAAGAAAAAAAAATTATTCAAATGAAAGATAAGCCAATTATTGAAAATAAAATGACTATAGAAACTATTAAAACTAAAGAGATTAAACCAAAGATTAAACCTAAATTAAAAATTACTCAAACTAATAACTCTAATACAGATATTCAAAAAGAACAAATGGTAAAAAAAGAATCAAAACCTGAGCAAAAAAAAGATCAAATTACTAAGCCAAAACCAAAACCGGAGGAAGATTTTAGCATTGCATCGATGTTAAAAGATTTAAGAAATGAAAAATCCAATAATATAGCTGAGGAAAATTTAGACGAAAATGATAAAAATAACTCTAAAAACAAAGAGAATAATGAAAGTATGATTTTGTCAATTTCAGAGATTGATCTTTTACGTCAGCAGCTTTCCTCTTGTTGGAATGCACCTGCTGGAGCAGAAATAGAAAGAGGAATGAAAGTTTCTATATCTGCTAAAGTTAGACAAAATATGAGAGTTTTTGAAAACTCTGTTCGTATTATTGACACAAATATATCTAAAAGTAATCCTTTTTATGGACCAATAACTGATAGTGCAATGAGAACATTATTAAATCCGGAGTGTACTCCTCTAAAATTGCCAAAAGATAAGTATAATTTATGGAAAAATCTTACAATTACATTTGATTACAGTATTATGAAGGGAAATTAATGGTAAGAATTTTATTATTTATATTTTCAATCTTCGTATCTTTTAAAGTTATATCTCTTGAGGTAACGCTAACTCAGGGAAGTATTAAACCAACACCAATTGCAGTTACTTATTTATTTTCAGAAAACTCAAATTTAGATAAAATAGGGAAAAATATTTCAAATGTTGTTTCTGATAATCTTGAGAGATCTGGATTATTTATACCATTAGATAGAAAAGCATTTATTCAAAATAATAAATCATTATCAGATCAACCACGTTTTGAAGATTGGAAAATTATAAAGGCTCAACATTTAGTATCAGGAATAATTACTGGATCCAATGGAAAGATATCAGTTCAATTTAGACTATATGATGTTTTTCAGCAAAAACAAATAGTGGGAAAAAAATATGAAACTAATGAGAGAAATTGGAGAAGAGTAGCTCATATAATATCAGACTCTATTTTTAAAAACATAACAGGTGAGGGGGGTTATTTTGATACCAGAATAGTTTATGTTGCTGAAACAGGGCCTAAGGATAATAAACAAAAAAGATTAGCTATAATGGATCAGGATCAGGCTAATCACCGTTTTTTAACAGATGGTTCCTATTTAGTTTTAACGCCACGTTTCTCACCTAATTCTCAAAAAATTACCTATATGTCTTACATTAATCGAAATAAACCTAGGGTTTATATTTTTGATATTGAAACTGGCAATCAAGAAATTGTTGGTGAATTTCCCGGAATGACATTTGCACCTCGCTTCTCACCAGATGGTTCAAAAATCGTAATGTCATATACTGATCCTAATATTGGGAACTCAGAAATTTATATACTTGATCTTGATACAAGAGTATCAAAAAGAATTTCTAATAATTCAGCTATCGATGTTTCAGCAAGCTTTTCACCAGATGGAAAGAATATTGTGTTTAATTCAGACAGAAGTGGAAGAAGACATTTATACATTACAGATATAGATGGAAAAAATGTTAAAAGAATTAGTAGAGAGAGAGGAAGCTATTATACGCCTGTTTGGTCGCCCCGTGGTGATATGATAGCTTTTACAAAACAAGAGGGTGGCCAATTTTATATTGGAGTAATGGAAACTAATGGATCCAATGAGAGAATGATTGCTAAATCATTTCATGTTGAAGGTCCAACTTGGGCTCCAAATGGTAGATTTTTAATGTACTTTAAAGAAGAAAGAACTGCTGAGGATGGTTCAGGCGGAGAATCTAGCCTTTATTCAATTGATTTAACTGGCTATAATGAAAGAAAAGTTATAACTCCATTAGGTGGTTCAGACCCTGCATGGTCACCATTGATGCACTAATTTTAATAATTTTGAAAAATATATATGAAAAATATATAAAAATGATAAGAAATGACCAAGATTTTATAACTTAGCAAAGTATTAAGGGAGCGAGTTCAATATGATTTATAAGTTTTTTATTTCAGCAATTTTAGTTTTATTTGTTGCCGCTTGTGCAACTAAACCGAAAGATTCTGCTGACTCGAGTGGTTCTGGAGCAAACAGTACTGATAGTGCAATATCTTCTGAAGAAGGACTCATTACTGAAACAGCAGGAAGTGGAGTTGTAGCTGGGTCTCAAGAAGATTTAATTGTTAATGTTGGTGATAGAGTTTTTTTTGGATATGATAGCTCAGATCTTGACTCTGACGCATTAGAGTTACTGCAGGATCAAGTAGCTTGGTTGAAACAAAATAGCAATGTTACTGTTACTATTGAAGGTCATTGTGATGAAAGAGGCACAAGAGAATATAACTTGGCTCTTGGTGAAAAAAGAGCACAATCTGTAAAAAATTACTTAATCGGATTAGGCATCAGTCCTGATCGTGTATCTACAATTAGTTATGGTAAAGAAAGACCTTCTGTTGTGGGTTCAAACGATGGAGCCTGGGCTCAAAATAGACGGTCTGTAACAATAGTAAACTAGTTGTAATTCCTTAATACTTGGCGCTATATTTAATAGCGCCATATTTTTATCTAATTTTAAAATTAAGTGATAAATTTATGTTAAGACTTATCTTTTGTTTTTTAGTTATTACTTTTCATGCTAATTCAAATGAGAATCTATTAACTATTAAACAACAAATTGAAAGATTACAAAGAGAAGTTTCAGACCTATCTCAAACAATTTATTCAGATAGAAATATTAAATCAAATAATGGTGAAAACGATTTGGTAACTAATCTATCTGCAATAGATATGAGGATATACGATTTAGAAAAAGATGTAAAGAAACTTACCGGCAGTCTTGAGGATATTTATTTTCAAATTGAAGATTTGTTACTACAATTTAAAAATTATGAAAATATATTTTTAGATAAAAAAAATAATAATTTAAGTATTCAAAACAATGAATTAATTGAGGAGAAAAAAAATAGTGATGAAAACACTTTAGGATCATTAAAAATTACTTCAACAAATAGCACTAAGTTAGAAATAGGTGATGAAAACTCAATAAAAAATAATTCAGAAAAAATCGAACAAGAATTATCTCCAGAAGAGCAATTTCAAATTGCTTTTGACAATATAAGAAACAAAAAATGGGAAGATGCTAAAAATTTATTTATTATTTTCATAGAAAATAATAACGATAATCAACTATCAGGATCGGCTCATTATTGGCTTGGTGAATTATATATATTAGATAGACAATACAGAGATGCTGCATTAGTACTTGCTGAAGGATATCAAAAATTTCCAGAAAGTATAAAAGCCCCTGATATGTTATTTAAACTATCTCAATCATTATACTCAGTTCAAAAAATTGAAGAATCCTGCAAAACACTTGAAAAACTTATTCTAGATTTTCCTAAAAATAAAATAATAAATAATGCTAATAAATTGTTTCAAAATTACGGTTGTCTTGAAAACAATCAATGAAATTAGATAAAGAAACTTTTATAAAATATTTAAATAAAAATTTCATTTTTGAAAGTAATCCAACTGTAGCTATTGCAGTATCTGGTGGTGCAGATAGTATGGCTTTAATCTTTCTAATTAAAAAGTGGTCTGAGTATGTTAATGGTAATGTAATAGCTTTAATAGTTGATCATAATTTAAGAAATGATTCTTCTGAAGAAGCTCTAAATATTGCGAATGAATTAAAGAAAAAAAAAATTAACTTAAAAATTCTTTCTATTAAAAAAAATAAACTTTTAAAAAAAAGTATGAAAGAGGCAAGAAACAACAGATACGAAATTTTAACAAATTATTGTAAGAAAAAAAATATACTTCATTTATTTGTTGGTCATCATAAAGATGATAACATTGAAACTTTTATAAATAGAAAAATATCTGGGAGTAATTTTGAAGGATTGCAATCAATAAAAAAAATTTCGTTAAATAATAAAGTTTGTATAATTCGTCCATTACTAAACTATTCTAAACTAAGCATTATCCAGTTTAATAATCTTAATAAAATCCATTTTATAGATGATCCATCAAATATAAACTTAAAATTTACAAGACCAATTATAAGAAAATTTTTAAAAGAAACTAATTATAAAATTAAAAAAAAAATTGAAGATGATTTTAAAAATATTCAACTAAATTCAAAACTTTACAATCTTATGATATCTGAAACATTAATTTATAATATAATTGAAGTCAGAAAAGATTTTATAAAAATAAATTATGAAAAATTTAAAAATTTAGACGTGTTAATATCTTCTAATATTATTAAAAAATTTTATTATTTTTTTAATGATAAAAATACTTTTTTAAAATCTAAAAAAATAGAAATATGTATTGATCAATTAAAAAAAGAAAATTTCAAAGAATTCAACCTTAAAAGTATCATTATTAAAAAAGTTAATAATTCCCTTATTTTTACAAAAAAACTCAATAATTTTTATTAAACTATTGTGTTTTTTTAATAAATTCCTATGTAATAAAGATAAATGAAAAATATAAGCAAAAATGTTGTTTTATGGATAATTATTGGTTTACTTTTAATAGTGCTATTTAACCTTTTTCAAGGATCAAACACTTCAAACAACTCCTCTAAAATATCATTTTCTGATTTTATTGCCGCAACAGAAAGTGGAACTGTTAGTGAGGTAAATATTAGTGGGAACAACGTAACTGGTTATTTAAATGATGGGAGAGCATTTAACACCTATGCTCCAAATTATCCAAATTTAGTCGATAAATTGAATGAGTTCGGTGTTAAAATATCAGCAGAACCTGCTGATAGATCAATGCACCCTTTACTTAGTGTACTGTTATCATGGTTTCCAATGCTTCTTTTAATAGGTGTTTGGATATTTTTTATGCGTCAAATGCAAGGTGGCGGAGGTAAGGCAATGGGTTTTGGAAAATCAAAAGCTAAACTCTTAAATGAAGCCGTAGGTAAAGTGACATTTGATGACGTCGCAGGCATTGATGAAGCTAAACAAGAACTCGAAGAAGTTGTTGAATTCCTTAAAGACCCTCAAAAATTTTCTAGATTAGGGGGAAAAATACCTAGAGGAGCTCTTTTAGTCGGACCACCTGGTACAGGAAAGACACTATTAGCAAGGGCTATAGCTGGTGAGGCGAATGTCCCATTTTTCTCTATCTCGGGCTCTGATTTTGTTGAAATGTTTGTTGGTGTAGGCGCTAGTAGAGTCAGAGATATGTTTGATCAAGGTAAAAAAAATGCACCATGCATAATTTTCATTGATGAGATTGATGCAGTAGGCAGGCACCGAGGTGCAGGTCTCGGTGGTGGAAATGATGAAAGAGAGCAAACACTTAATCAACTTTTAGTTGAAATGGATGGTTTTGAAGCTAATGCAGGTGTAATAATAGTTGCTGCAACAAACAGACCAGACGTTTTAGACCCAGCATTGTTAAGACCAGGAAGATTTGATAGACAGGTTACAGTTTCAAACCCAGATATATTGGGTCGTGATAAGATTTTAAAAGTTCATATTAAAAAAATAAAAGTTTCTCCAAAATTTGACTCCAGAGTTATAGCTAGAGGAACTCCAGGTTTTTCTGGAGCAGATTTGGCAAATTTAGTAAATGAGGCTGCATTAATGGCAGCTAGAAAAAATAAAAGAATGGTTACACTTGAAGATTTTGAATATGCAAAAGATAAAGTTATGCTCGGTGCTGAAAGAAGATCGATGGTAATGACTCAGCAAGATAAAGAGATCACTGCTTACCATGAAGCAGGTCATGCACTTGCAAATATTCATTCAAAAGAAGCGGAACCAATCTATAAAAGCTCCATTATACCTACTGGAAGAGCTTTGGGTTATGTTATGTCATTACCTGAAAAAGATAAGGTACATCATAGAAAAGACGAACTAGAGGCGAGACTTGTCACTATGGTAGCAGCAAGAATTTCAGAAGAAATAATTTTTGGAAAAGAAAAAGTTGCAACCGGTGCTGTAGGTGACATACAACAAGCAACTGAATTAGCTAGAAAAATGATAACTGAATTTGGTTTTAGTGAAAAACTTGGCTTTATAAGATATTCAAGTAATCAAGAGGAAGTTTTCTTAGGACACTCCGTTGCTCAATCTAAAAATGTTTCAGACGATACTGCTAAAATAATTGATTCAGAAGTTAAGAGACTTGTCGAGGAAGCTAAAACTAAAGCAAAAAAAATATTAACAGATAATATTGATCAACTTCATATTATTGCAAAGGGATTACTTGAATATGAAACACTTACAGGTGATGAGATTAAAGATTTACTTAATGGGATTAAGCCATCCAGAGATGATTTTGATGAAGATATTGATAAACCAACTAAAACCTCACCATCAGTTCCAAAAACAGGTGGATCAGCCACAGCTCCTGCAAACTAATTTTTAAAAGACTTCACATTATTTATATTTTTGAATAAAAAGGCCTAATGGCTAAAATATTTGGCACAGATGGCATAAGGTGCTTAGTTAATGAGGAGCCTCTTACCGCTGAAACATGTTTAAAGATTTCAAAATCAGCTGCATTTATTTTAAGAAAAAAAAATAATTTAACTAGTAGAGTAGTTATTTGTAAAGATACTAGGTTATCTGGATATTTGTATGAACCTCTTGTAACAGCTGGATTTATATCAATGGGTATGGACGTTATATTAGTTGGCCCACTTCCTACACCTGCAGTTCCATTAATGGTTAAAACTCTAAGAGCAGATATTGGCGTAATGATAACTGCATCTCACAACACTTATGAATATAATGGATTGAAATTTTTTAATAATGAAGGAATAAAACTTAGTCAAAAATTAGAAGAAAAAATTGAAAATATAGTTTTAAATGAAGATAAATACAAAAAAATTACAAATAAATCATTCATTTCTGGTAAAGCATTAAGGTTAGAAGATGCTTCAGGAAGATATTCGGAATTCCTTAAGAGTTCGCTTTCTAAGACATTATTTAAAAAGAAATTAAAAATTGCTTTGGATTGTGGAAACGGAGCTACTTACAGCATAGCTCCTAATTTATTTTGGGAATTAGGTCATGAAGTTATCAGTATAAACATAAATCCAAATGGTAAAAATATAAACAAAAATTGTGGTGCGGTCGATACAAGGCAATTATCTAAAATGGTTACTAAAGATAAGGCTGACATCGGCTTTGCCTTTGATGGAGATGGAGATAGAATAATTGTAATCGATGAAAGAGGACAAGAAGTTGATGGTGATAAAATTATAGGATTATTCTCTAAAAAATTTGTAAAGCCTAAAAATAAATCCAATCTCTCTGATGTAATAATTACAGTTATGTCTAATATGGCGTTAGAAAAATACCTTTCTAACAAATTAAAACTTAAAGTTAAAAGAACTAATGTTGGTGATATTAATGTAATAAATCAAATGAAAAAAAATCAGTCAATTTTAGGAGGAGAACAATCAGGGCATATTATTTTATCTAATTACTCAAATACAGGAGATGGAATATTGGCTGCTCTTAAGATTATAGAAATTTTAATTGCATCAAAACTCAAAACAAGCCAAATTTTTAATTTATACAAAGATTATGTTCAAGAAAAATTAAATTTAAAATATAAAAATAAATCTAAGAATTTAATAAAAATAATAAATAGTATAAATAATAATAGATCATTCAATAATAATAAAATTAGATCACTAATTAGACTATCTGGAACAGAGCCATTAGTTAGAATTTTGGTTGAGGGTCAAAATAAACAAACAGTTAAAAAAATAATAGTGAAGATTAAAAATATGATAAGGCTCCATCTTGATTAATAAATTTCTAGTACCTCCAGGCTTTCAAGATAGTCTTAGTTTTGATACATTTGTTGAACATCAATATAAAAACTTGATCATAAACTCATTTAGGGAAAACGGATTTAATTTGATAAAAACTCCATTAATAGAATTTACAAATAATTTAGATACAAATTCATTACTATTAGATACAAATAAAAAAAATGAAAAATTAAGTATACGAAATGATATCACTCCTCAAATTATCAGAATTGCGTCCTCTAGGTTGGCCAAAAAAGAACGACCTTTAAAACTATGCTATTATGGTGAAGTAGTAAGAAAAAAAGGTTCAATTTTAAGACCAGAAAGACAATTTCAACAAGTAGGCGCAGAAATTATTGGATCAGACAGCTATAAAGCTGATGTTGAGATAATTAATTTAGCTTATCAGACACTTAAAAATATAGGAGTAACAAATATTGTTATTGAAATTTCAGCCCCTTTTTTTCTTGAAAGTCTATTACGTGAAATCAAAAATCATCATTTAAAAAAAGAATTAATTAAATATATTAATCTAAAAGATCTTAATAGTTGTTTGAATATTTTAGAAAATAATAAAATTAAAAATAATTTTAAAAATTTATATTTATCGTCAGGAAGGATTAATATAAAAAAATTAAATATTTTTAAATCAACTAATATAAATGGATATAATGATGAAATTTTAAAACTAAATAAAATTTTTAGATTAATTAAAGTTTCTAAAAATGATACAATTAATTTAGATCTTTTTGAAATTCAAAAAAACAAAAAATATTATAAAGGAATGAAATTTACATTCTTTGCTAAAGGAGTTAGGGGAGAAATAGCCGGAGGTGGGAGATATAAGTTGAACTATGAAAATAATAGTGAAGAAGCAATAGGTTACACTTGTTATATGGATACTGTAGTTAGAGCATCATCATTTGAAAATATGAATAGAAAAGTTTTAATACCATTTAATACTACTAATAAAATAAAAAAATTGTTAATTGATAAAGGTTATATTTTGTTTAAAACATTTGACGATATAATAAGTCTAAAGTTGCAAGCAAAAAAATTTGGAATTAAGTATTATCTATCAAATAAAGTGGTTAAGAAAATTTAATGTTTTACACAGTGGTAGGTACTCAATGGGGAGATGAGGGCAAGGGAAAAATAGTTGATTGGATCTCATCAAATGCTGATTTAATTGTAAGGTATCAAGGTGGCAACAATGCTGGTCATACTATACAGGCTAATGGTAAAGTTTATAAATTAAATCTATTACCATCAGGAATAATCAAAAATAAAAAATGCGCAATTGGCAATGGTGTTGTTTTAGATCCATGGGCATTAATAAATGAAATTGAAAGTTTAAAAAAATTGGATGTAATTATTAATAATAAAAATTTATTCATAGCAGATAATGTTTGTCTAATTTTGCCTATTCATAAATTACTTGATGAAATAAATGAAAATTCAAGAGGTCAAAAAGAATTAGGAACAACTAAAAAAGGTATAGGGCCTGCATATGAAGATAAGGTAGGAAGAAGAGCAATAAGAATGTGTGACTTAAAATATCCTGATTTTCTAAAACAAAAAATAGTTAATTTACACAAATTTCATGAAGCTAAGCTATCTTTATATCCACAATATCAAAATTTAGAAAATTATTTTGAACAGCTTATTTCTATGTCTGAATACTTAAATTCATTTAGTACCCCTTTATGGAAGATAATAAATGATTTAGGTAAGAGGAATAAAACTATTGTTTTTGAGGGAGCTCAAGGATCTATGTTAGATGTCGATTTTGGAACTTACCCTTTTGTTACATCCTCTAATACAATTTCTGGTCAAATTTTTTCAGGCACGGGATTTGGTTACAGAAATGACCATAAAATTTTAGGTATAACAAAAGCTTATACTACTAGAGTTGGAGCTGGCCCCTTTCCTACTGAGCTCTTTGATAGTATTGGTGATTATTTAGGTGAGAAAGGAAAAGAATTTGGAACGGTTACAAAACGAAAGCGAAGATGTGGATGGTTTGATAGTGTTTTGCTCAAACAAACTATTAAGTTGAATGGTATTACAGATATAGTTCTTACTAAATTGGATGTTTTAGATAAGCTAAAAGAAATAAAAATTTGCGTAGGTTATAATATTAATGGTGAAATCATAGATTACTTTCCTAGTGAGGAATATTTATTTGATAAAATTAAACCCATATATAAGAAAATTGATGGATGGCAAAAATCTACTGAGGGGATTTACGATATTAAAAATCTTCCTCAAAACGCAATTAACTACATTAACTTATTAGAGGAATTAATCGAGGCAAAAATTTCAGTAGTTTCAACTGGACCTGATAGAAAAGAAACAATAGATATAAACCAAGTTTTATTGAATATTTAGCACTTCTTTTTTGAGTTTATCAAGAGCTTTTTCTTCAATTTGACGAACTCTTTCTCTACTAATTTTAAATTTCTTACTTAACTCTTCTAGTTTTAATGGTTTATCTTGGAGTTTTCTTAATTTAATAATTTCTTTTTCCCTTGGATTTAGAATATTCAATGCTTTTGTAAATAATTGTCTTCTAAAATCAAACTCATCTTTTTTTTCTATTACTGCATCATGTGTTTCTTTGTTATCTTCTATTAAATCTTGCCACTCAGTATCATTTTCCTCTCCTAATTTGATATTTAAAGACTTATCTGATGTGAATAATCTATTCTCCATATCAATTACTTCAACTTCTTTAACATCTAGTCGAGAAGCTATCTCTCTTACATTCTCAGGTGACAAGTTTCCTGAGTCAATTGATACAAGTTGATTTTTAATTTTTCGTAAATTGAAAAAGAGTTTCTTCTGAGCTGCAGTAGTTCCTATTTTTACAAGAGACCAACTATGTAGGACATATTCCTGAATTTCTGCTCTTATCCACCACATTGCATAAGTAGCTAATCTAAATCCTTTTTCTGGATCAAATTTCTTAACTGCTTGCATTATACCAACATTGCCCTCTGATATTAAATCAGTAACTGGAAGTCCATAACCCCTATAACCCATAGCAATTTTGGCAACTAATCTTAAATGACTTGTCACTAATTTATGTGCTGCTTTAGAGTCACCATGTTCTTTATATCTTTTTGCAAGCATATATTCTTCCTCTGCAGTCAGCATTGGAAATTTTTTTATTTCTTGAAGATATATAGCTAAATTACCCTCATTTGATAAAACAGGCAAATTCATAAATTGGCTA
>MDTB01200454.1_pt1 | contig 11517 bp, 10 predicted proteins | sample 811161 | NCBI WGS metagenome assembly MDTB01 (sample SAMN05326650, study PRJNA326480) | marine metagenome | isolation source: seawater | place: Mediterranean Sea | collected 2009
TACCGAGGAAATATTTGTAATGAGAGATGTCCAAAATGCTTGTTTTAAAAATTGTATCATTCTAAATCTTTTCTAATTTATTTACGATGTATTTAACGTCAAAGTTTTTTTTGGCATAATTTAAAGCGTTAGCATCAAGTTTTTTTATATTTTTTGAACTAATTATTCTCTTAAAAAAAGGAATTAATTTTTTTGTGTTATTTTGGGAACTCACAAAGCCTAATTTCTCATTTTTAATTATATAGTTTAAATCACATTTTTTGTGCACAATAGCAGTAGTATTTTTTTTTTGTGAACAATAAAAATTAAACTTTCCAGGTATAAATGGTGTACGATTATCACTATTTAAAGTTAATAAAGCACTATCATATTCTTGTAATCTTTCTTTAAATTTTGAGTTCGGTAAGGGATCAAATATTTTAATATTTTTAATATCATTTAATTTAATTTCATTTTGAAGATCTTCTTTTGAGATACCATTTCCATAAATATGTAATTCACATTTTTGACTAAGATTTTTAAATACATTAAACACTTTTTTAAGATCTTGTGAAGGTCCAAGACTTCCTCCAAAAATAAATCTAAACTTTTTTCCTTTATAGTTATTCTTTTTAATTTTATTTAATTTAATCCAATTATAGTTAAATATAATTCTTTTTTTTATTTGAGGAAATTTATTAGCTAAATATTTTTTTGAATTTAAAGAATTTACCAAAATAAAGTCAGAGTAATCATAAACTACTTTTTCAATTTTTCTGATGATGAATATAAGTATTTTATTTTTCAGTATTCCAAGATCGATTGCATTTTGGGGAAAAAAATCTTGAACATTTATAATTTTTTTTTTTTTTTTAAAAAAGATATTAATTAATCCAAGAAATAATGGGGGACAATAAATGAATACTTTATCAAATTTTTTATTCAAAAATATTATGTTAAAAATTATTTGTAAAAGTAAAAATATTTGATTTAAGCCTTTATTGATAAAACTTTTATTCTTGAATGGAAAAATTTTAACTCTAATAATTTCAAGATGTTTATTTATAGAATTCCTGCCATTTTTATTTTGAGTTGAAGTGATTAATGTTACTTTATTTCCTTTTTTTATTAATCCTTGAATTAAATCATGAATAAGTATTGAGCTAGATCTAGTTGATGGCAAGTATTGGTCAGAAATTATTAATATTTTCACTAATTTTTATCAATGTTAAGCCATTTATTTCTTAAATTTGATAACCCTTGAATTAGCTTGATTACTCTTATTGAGGTATCTTTGATTTTATAATCTATGGGACAATTATTTGGAGACCTAAAATTTTTTTTAGTCATTTTAATTGAATTAATTATATTTTCTTCATTCACACCTGTTAAAATTATTGATCCTTCATCGAGAGCCTCAGGTCGCTCAATTGAGTCTCTCAAACATATCGCAGGGAAATTAAAAATTGCACTTTCCTCAGCAATTGTACCGCTGTCTGATAAAGTACAGAAAGCATTTTTTTGAAGTTTTATATAATCAAAATAACCAAATGGCTTACAGAGTAATATATTTTTATTATTTTTTAATTTTGAATTTTTTTTATGAAATCTTGGGTGATTTGTAATTATTATTTTCATTTTATAAATTTTTTCTAAATTTAATATTGAGGATATTAAAACATTTAACTTTTTCTCGTTTTCAATATTTTCTTCTCTATGTAAGCTGATTAATAAATACTTGTTTTTTTTTACTCTTAACTTACCTAAAATTTTTGAGGAATTAATTCTAGATTTATTTTTTTCAAGAACCTCATTTAAAGGAGAGCCTATGATAAATATTCTTCTTTTATCAAATCCTTCAGATAATAAATTTAATTTTGCATAATTTGTATAAACAAGATTAAAGTCACTTATATTATCAGCAATCTTTCTATTAATTTCTTCAGGCACATTATTATCAAAACTTCTATTCCCAGCCTCTAAGTGAAATATTGGTATACCCATTCTTTTAGCAATTAAAGCACAGACACAACTATTTGTATCTCCTAAAATTACAATAGCATCAGGATTTTCTTTTTTAAAAACTTTTTCAGAATTAATCAAAACATCACCATAAAATTGACCAACGGTTTTGTTTGAAATATTAAAAAAATAATCTGGTTTTTTTATTTGTAGTTCTTTTATAAATATATCTGATAATTCAGGAGAAAAATTTTGATTTGTAAAAATTAACTTATGATTAAAAAATTCATCAAGTTTTTTTATAATTTCAGATAATCTTATAATTTCTGGTCTTGTACCTACTACTGTTAATATCTTTAAATTATACTTTTTCATAAAATGTGTCTGAATTATTTGGGTTATATATCTCATTACTGAAAAAAACAGTGATAAGTTTTTTATTTAATCTATTAGTTAAACTATGGGTGCAATATGTGGGTATATCAACAGAACATTTACTTTTAGAGTTAATATTCATTTTATATACTTTATTATCATGGATATATCTAAATTTGATTAAAGCTGAACCCTCTAAAATAAAAAATCTTTCAATTTTTTTACTATGATAATGATTACCTCTAACTTTATTTTTTTTTGTTGTAGATACAAATAAATGGGCATTTTTATCTGATTTTAAAATTTCCCACAGGCTTCCCCTATTATCTATATTTTCTTTTGTTCTTAAAATTATTTTATTTGGAAATGCATAAGATCTAAATGTATTAAAAAGATATAATTCAAAATTATCTTTGAACAATGGTATTACATTATTGAAATAATCTTTTTTATACTGAGATAATTTATTATATAAGTTTTTTACAGAAATAGTTTTATATTTATCTTTTTCTATAGTTTTATTTTTAGAAATATTTGCAAATAAATTTGTAACTACGTCTTTAACATATAAAAGTTTTAAGTTTTTATTTTTTTTGATTATAAATTTCTTATTTTTTATAAGATGATCACTTATTGTAGCGGTAACAGAATTATAATTTGGTTTACAAAATTCACCAAATATATTGCTAAGTATCATTATTTTTAGAGATATTTTTTTATTACTACAAAAGTTTTTTAATTCTTTTTCACTTATTAACTTTGATTTCCCATAATCATCTTTTGATTTTCTGTGTATACTGGATGTAAAAATTATCTTTTTTAAATTCTTATTATTTTTTAAAATATTTAAATAATAATTTAATATCTTTGTATTTTTTTCGATTAAATTTTTTTTTTTTGATCTATTAATTCCTGCTAAATGAATAAAAGTTTTACAATTTTTTAATCCATCAATAATTTTTTTATTTTTATAATTTTTTTTATCAATAAAAATTACATTTTTTAATTCATTCATCCTGCAATAAATTTTACAATGTTTTCCTAAAAAACCGTTAGCTCCCGATATTGCAATCATTAGATTAATCTTTTTAATAAAATATTTAATTTATTTTTTGAAATATTTTTTTGTGAAGAATTATAATCTTGATTAACATTTTGAACACTGTTTCCTTTTGCAAAATAAGATTTATAATTTAAATCTCTAGTATCTAGAGGTAAAACAAAAAAATCTTTTAAATTTTTTGAATAACTCATTTCATTTTTACTAACAAGCGTTTCATGTATTTTTTCACCGTGTCTAATACCCATTATTTTGATATTTTCTTTTTTTTTCAAAATTTTGAAAAGTTGTTTTGCTATATCAATTATTTTTGCTGATGGTGCTTTCTTAATAAGAATTTCACCATTATTCCCTTTGTTCGCGGCGTATTTAACTAGATCAATTGCATCATTTAAGAACATTAGAAATCTAGTCATACTAGTATTAGTTATTGTCACCGGTTGATCAGATAAAATTTGTTTAATAAATAGAGGTATAACAGATCCTCTTGATGACATTACGTTACCATATCTAACACAACAAATTGAAGTATTGGTAAGTTCAAATTTTTTGGCATACGAAATTACTAATTTTTCCATCAATGCTTTTGACATACCCATTGCATTAATAGGTTCGACAGCCTTATCAGTACTTAATAAAATAATCTTCTTTACATTTTGACTAATTCCTGAGTCTATAACATTTTTACTTCCAATAAAATTAGTTTTGATTGCTTCATCAGGAAAAAATTCGCATGATGGCACTTGTTTTAAGGCAGCCGCATGAAAAATTAAATCAACTCCCTTTGTGACATTTTTCAAAGTTTCTTTATCTCTTACATCTCCAATAATAAATTTAAGTTTACTATTCTTATAAAGTTTTCGCATATCATCTTGTTTAAGTTCATCTCTACTGAAAACTCTAATTTCTTTGATATTTTTCTCTTTTAAAAAGTTTTTAATTATCTCATTTCCAAAGGATCCAGTACCACCTGTTACTAAAATTTTTTTAAATTTTTTATCTAATATCATTATATATTTCTAAAAATTTCTAATGTTTTTTTTGATATTTTTTTAATCATTTTCTTATTAAGATTATAACCTGTTGGTAAGTACAAACCATATTTCGAGATATAATCTGTGTTTGGGCATTTATTATTAATTATATACTTTTTAGTGAGTGCTGGTTGTTTGTGTAAACCGTAAAAAAAGGGTCTTGCTTCAATTTTTTCTTTTTTTAATTTTTCAATAAATCTTTTAGCTGAAATTTTTTTATTCTTTATGACTATTCCAAACATCCAATAAGTATTATATGCCCATGATTTATTTTGAACGTAGGTAAAATAATTTTGATTTTTAAATTCGTTTATGTAATTTTTTGCTATTTGAATTTTTTTTTTAATCAAATCTTTAATTTTTGTCATTTGAGCGAGACCTAAATCTGCCTGAAGATTTGTAAATCTAAAATTATAACCAAGATCATAATGTTTAAATCTTTCATCAGTATTGAAACAAAGATTTCTATAATACAATGCTTTCAGATAAAGTTTTCTATCATTCATAACAAGCATACCACCTTCACCTGTAGTAATTAATTTATTAGCATAAAAACTAAAAGTACTTATATCACCAAAAGAACCACAAATTTTTTTTTTATATTTAGATCCATGAGATTCAGCAGCATCCTCAATTAAATATAATTTATATTTTTTTGCAATTTTTTTTAATTTATCAATATCACATGGGTGACCAAAAATATTTACAAATAAGATTGCCTTAGTTCTACTACTAATTTTTTTTTCTATCTCACTTTCATTAATACACCAATTATCTAAGTTGCAGTCAATAGGTACAATTTTTAAACCGTTATATACTGCTGCCATTGCACAAGAAATGATAGTATTACTTGGCATAATCACTTCATCATTTTTCTTTAAATTAAGTAATTTTAAAGCTAGTTGTAATGCTACAGTTCCATTTGAAACAGATACTCCGTATTTTCTATCACAATAATTTGCCCATTTCTTTTCAAACTTTTGTACAGATGGTCCACTGGAAGAAACAAACCCTTTGTTTATTGAATTATAAATATATTTTTTTTCAACTAGTCCTAATTTTGGCTCAAACACTCTTATCATAAATTATTTTTTCGTTTTTAATATATGGGCCTTGTTTAATTTCATATAGCACAGTATCTTTTTTAAAAACAAAACTATGTTCACAATCAATTAAAGATACCATATCTCCCTTTATAAGTTTTATTTTTTTAATTAACTTACCATATTTAAATAATTTAAGCTGGGTTTCACCTTTTTTAACTATCAAAATTTCTGAGGTACCAAAAATATTTCTTTTAACTCTCTTGTGTTTATGTCTTAGAATTATATCATTTTTTTTTTTTACAATATGTCCAAATTGTAATGAATTTTTTGAGTTTCCAAAAAATTTTGTTTTTGATGTTTTTATTTTATTTCTTACTACAAAAGCTATTAAGTTCTTTTTATAATTTATTAATTCGTAGTTTTTCATTTTATAAATTTGTATATCCTTTAAAGAGATCTTTTTCTAAATATTTTTTTGTAGCTTCAAAAAATAGCTCACCATCGTGTCTTAATTTTGTCCTATTTTTGCTAAGTTCAAAAATTTTTTTAGATAATTCATTAATATTTGCTGGATTAATAATGTAATCCTCAGAATTTTTTATGTATTTTTTGATTATATCTTTCATCCCCACATTCTCAGTTACTAGAACAGGCTTTTTCAAGCACATTGCCTCTAAACCAACCATACCAAATCCCTCATCGACTGATGGTAAAATAATTAAATCAGCTTTATTATAGTAATCTTGTAATTCTTTATTTGTTAAGTGTTTTTTAATTATATTAATATTTGAAGGTATTTGCTTTATATCTAAAAAGTCAGGTATATTTGTACGCAAGTCAAGTCTAATATTTTCATTTTTCAATAAATCCATAGCTTCAATTAAATAATAAAAACCCTTTCTTACAAAACTAAAACCAATAGAAAAAATTTTGAACTGTGATTTTTCCTCATTTTGAAAACTTTGAATATGCAAAATTTTTTCTGGAGTAATTTGATTTAAAATTAATTTTTTTTCTAAATTGTGTTTTTTAAAACTATCATACGAATATTTTGAAGGTACAGAGATATAGTCACATTTTTCATATTCTATTAACATTTGATCAACAATTTTGTTATCAAAATATTCTGCTTTAATTTTTTTTGGATTTATTATTGGCAACTTGTCTAGCTCACTTAAAATTAATTTTTTTTGCACATTTATATGTGGGCAAGCTCTATCTACGATTGTTGTGATATTTTTTTTTTTTGCTAAATTTATACTATCTAAGCAATATCCACTTGATCCAATTAAAATATTATTTTCTTTTTTTTTTATATAGAATCTACATGATAAATTAAAAATTTTTGAATAAAATAAATTTGGTAATTTAAATTTTAAAAATCTTCTTAAACAAAAAATAACAAAAGGTAAAAATAAAAATTTTGTTTTATCTTTTGGTAAATCATAGATATCTAGCTTTATTTTTGGATAAATTGAAATAATTTTATCTAATAAGTTTTTTTTATTAAAAAATTCCGCTACTCTATAATAATGACTTGCTGTATGAGCTATAATTATGAATTTTTTCATAAAATTTTTCTTAAAGATTTTAATTCACCAATAGAATGAAAAAAAAACTTCATATTAATAGCCTTCAAAATTTTAAAAAAATATTCTATATTTTTTTTTTCACTATTTTTATAATATAAAAAACTTAAATATAAGTAATAAATTTGAATTATAGAATTAAAGAAACAAATTGAAGCTTTGATAAAATATTTTGATAATATAAATATTTTTGATTTTTTGTTATATAGATAATCAAACTGAGGTCCAGCTGAACCTCTTTGTATTTGCTGCGAATAAAATTCAATTAAAGTTTCAGGAGCTCTATGATGCATAATTGAGTTAAAATCTCTTTTAACATTAAATTTTTTTTCAAGAGTTTCTGATAATAAATTATCATTTCCACCGTCAATTCCAATATTAGGATACAAACCAACCTCAACTAAACATTTTTTTTTTGCTGAGAAACCCTCAGACCATTTTGGTTTATAATTTTTTTTATTATAAACATAATTTTCATAACTACTCTGATATACAGCATAAATATTTTCATAGTTTTTGACTTTACTTCTCCCAATAACAACATCAAAATTTTCATTGTATATTTTATTTAGAATTTCTAAAAATTTTTTTTGGGGCAAATTATCATCAGTTGTCATCACAATTATGTCACCTGTCGCCTTATTAATGCCGAAATTAAAAGCTGCATCTAGTCCATCTTTTTTTTTTCTATGAAAATATGTTAAATTTTTTATATTTAAATTTTTCAGACCCATCTTTTCAAAAATATTTTCATTTGAGTCATCAACTACAATGATTTCAAAATTCTTATAGGAGAGGTTTTGGTAGCATTTTAATGCTGTGATTAAAGATTTTCCTGGGTTATATATGGGTAATACAAAAGAATATTTATAAGTTGTTATATTCATTAAACTTCTAATAAATGAAAAAATCAAAAAAACAAATATTTATTTTTAATCAATACTATTATCCGGCATTTAAAGCTGGTGGACCTATAAAAAGCATTAAATTAATTAAGGACAAATTAGATGAAAAGTTTCTAATTTCAATTTTTACTTCATCATTTGACATTGATAATAAAAAAGTTTTTAGATCAAAAAAAAAAGTTAAAGGAATAAATCATTTTGATAATTTTTTTAGTTTCATATTTTTTTTATTTAAGAATTACTTTATTAAAAAATTAGATAATACACTATATTTTAATAGTTTTTTTAACTTTAAGTATACAATTTTTCCTTTAGTCTTTTTTAAATTTTTTACTTTTAAAAATACTATAATTCTTGCACCAAGAGGGGAGTTATTCGATTCTGAACTTAAAAAAAAATTTTTAAAAAAAGTTATTTATTTACTATTTTTTAAAATTTTTTTACAAGATAAAATTATTTTTCACGCGACAAGTATTGATGAAAAAAAAGTAATTAAAAAGATCTTTTTTAAAAATAAAATTAAATTGTTACCAAATTTAGTTGAAGAAAAAATAGAGAATAATTTAAAATTTCAAAAAATTTCATATCCATTGAAATTTATATATTTTTCTAGAATTTCACAAAAAAAAAATTTATTGGAAACTTTATCAATACTTTCAAAAGTCAAATTTCCCATTGTCCTAGATATTTATGGACCGATTGAGAATAATCATTATTGGGAAAAGATTCGATTAAAAATTATGGAATTAATGAAGAAGAAAAAAAAATTAGTTGTGAAGTATAAAGGTTTGATAAACCATGACAAATATAAGATTATTAATAAATATAATTTTTTTATTTTACTTTCAGATAGTGAAAATTTTGGTCATGCGATTTTTGAGTCTATTCTGTCAAAATGTATTCCAATTATTACAAAAAACTCACCTTGGAAAAAATTTGAAAAATTTAATTGTGGTTTATTTCTTGATATAAAAGATAAATTTGCACAAAAGAAAATAGAATTTTTTATTAAAAGTGTACAAAAAAATCCAAAAAAAATACATTATAAGCTAGACCAAATTGTAAAAACTATTTATCAAGAACAAAGTAAAATTAATTACGAAAAATTATTTATAAACATCTAATGTGTGGATTAATTGGCGAAATAAATTTTAGTAAAAAGAGTTTAAATTTAGAAGACTTTAAGGCAAATATAGATATTTTAAAAAATAGAGGCCCTGATAGCAGAGGATACTTTAGTTTTGAAAATATTTTTCAATTAGGATTTAGAAGATTATCAATTATAGATCTTGATAATCGCAGCAATCAACCAATGACGATGGATGATAAAAAGCTCATAATTACATTTAATGGAGAGATATATAATTTTAAAAAAATTAAAAATCAATTAATTCAAGAAAATTTTGAATTTCAAACAAACTCTGATACGGAGGTTATATTAGCTTTATACAAACTTAAAGGGAAAGAAGGTTTAAGATTATTAAGAGGAATGTTTTCCATAGTAATTTGCGATTTAAGAAAAAAAAAATTTTTATTTATTAGAGATCCTTATGGAATTAAACCTCTTTATTATTATAGAAATAATGAAACTTTTTTATTTAGCTCAACATTAAAAAGTCTTTTAAATTTCAAACAAATAAATAAAAAAATTTCAGAAGAGTCTTTAAATTTCTTTTATTTTTTTGGTTTTATAAAGGAAAATCAAACAATTATAGAGGGGGTAAAATCTTTTGAGCCTGGATATTTATATGAAGTTGATTTTAGTAATAACTTTAATAAAATAAAAGTGTTTGATGTAGCAGATATTTTCAGAAGCACCCAAAAAAAGGAAATTGATTTAAAAGAACACTTTGAAAATAATTTAATTAATCATTTGCAAAGCGATGTTCCTGTAGCAGTTTTGTTGTCTAGTGGTTTAGACTCTTCGGTTATTTTAAACACACTTAATGAAAAAAAAATAAATACACACGCAATAACTTTAGGATTTGAGGAGTTTAAGGGAAAAATTGATGATGAAACGATTATTAGTGATAAATTTTGTAAATATTTGAAAATAAATCATAAAAAGATTTATCTCACAAATAATGAAATAATTGATCGTTTAGATAATTTTTTTATAAATATGGATCAACCATCATATGATGGCTTAAATACCTATTTGGTAACTCAAATTTTAAAAGAGAATAATTTTAAAGTTGCAATTTCTGGTCTTGGTGCAGATGAATTATTTGGTGGTTATAACACTTTCTCAAGAATGAAATTTTTAAATAAGATAAGATTTTTATATAATAACTTAATATTTAAATTTTTGATAAATATTTTAAATAAATTTTTTCAAGGAAATAAATACTTTTTCTTTTTTAAATTATTATCAGAATTTAACAGTCCATATCAGATATATTTATTACTTAGATCAAAAAAAGACTCTCTCTTCAAAGTTAACATAAATAATATAAAAAAAATTTTAAATGAAAAGAACGATTATGATGAAATGGAAATAAGTAATATGACATCATTATTAGAGTCGAAAATTTATATGAAAAATCAACTACTAAAGGATACAGACTGGGCCAGTATGGCAAATAGCATTGAGATTAGAGTGCCATTTGTGGATTATGATTTCTTAGAGTCTTTTAAATATTCTGAATTTAATATTAAAAATGGAAAAAAAAGTATTTTTAAGAGATTATTTAAAATTCCAAAGTTTATTTTAAAAAAAAAAAAAAACTGGATTCAATATTCCATACAAACAAATAATTGATTTATATAATAAAAAATATAAAACTAATTATAAAAATTGGTCAGAAATTTGTTTAAAAGAATATTTTAAAACACTAAAAATCAATTTGAATTAATCATGAAAAATATTTTAGTTACTGGTGCTTGTGGTTTTATTGGTTTTCACCTGTCAGCTTATCTTTGTAAAAATGGATTTAGAGTATTTGGTATTGATAATTTTTCATGTAATGACAAAAAATTACTAAAATCTAGACTTCAAATTTTAAAAAGATATAAATCTTTTAAATTTCAAAAAATCGATTTATCAAAAAATTTTGAAAAAAAAATTAAAGGCCAATTTTATGCAATTATACATCTTGCTGCAAAACCAGGTGTTAGAGAGTCTGAAAAAAAATCTCAAATTTATTTCAAAAACAATATAACTGCTTTTTATAATATTATTGAATTTGCAAAAAAGAGAACATCAACTTTTATTTATGCATCTTCGAGTTCTGTTTATGGGAATAATCAAATAAAAAAAATTGGTAGCAGGGAAAATCATACCCAAATAAAGCCTTTATCTTTTTATGCTTTAACAAAAGAAATTAATGAGAGATTTGCTAATTTATATTCAGATAAAAAACTAAAGTGTTTTGGTTTAAGGTTTTTTTCTGTATATGGTGAGTATGGAAGATCTGATATGGCATATTATAAATTTCCATTAAATGCCTTATATGAAAAAAAAATAATTCTTAATAATTTTGGTAATGATTTTAGAGATTTCACACATATATCTGATATTGTAAATGGAATTCAAAAATTAATTAAATCTGCTAACAATATAAAGAA
>MDTB01008346.1_pt1 | contig 11516 bp, 9 predicted proteins | sample 811161 | NCBI WGS metagenome assembly MDTB01 (sample SAMN05326650, study PRJNA326480) | marine metagenome | isolation source: seawater | place: Mediterranean Sea | collected 2009
AAATTTTAAAACTATTTTAAAAAAAAGAGAAAATGAACCAATTAGTTTGGATAAAATTTTTTGTTCATTTAATCCAAATACTAATTTTAAAGAAAGACAGCCTTTACTTGAAATTGCTGAAAAGCATGTAGACATTAACGTAAAAAATTATGAAGATCGTTTGGAGTACCTTGATGCTTTATCAACTTATAAATTTAACTTATGTCCTGAAGGTAATAACTATGAATCGCACAGAATTTGGGAGTCTCTTTTATTCGAGTGTACACCCATAGCTATAGATAATATTGTAAACAGAAACTTTTTTAACATGGGAATTCCATTATTACTAATTAAAAATTGGGAACAAATCCAGTCTCTTAAATTCAAAGATTTTGAAAAAATGAATGAAATTAATTTAGGCAAAAATTATCAAATTTATTCACATTTTGACTTTTGGAAAAGTTTAATTAATTCTAAAAAACGGTTGTAAAAAAATTTATTAAATAAAAAAAACTAACCCCTTGTTTCCAAGATATTATTTATAAATTGTAGAGCTGTTTTAGGTTGATACTCTTTTGGTATGTTATTCTTTTTAAAAACTGGCTGATTTATCATATTAAGAAATAAATCATCATTAGAGTCGATTTTTCTTATCTCTGAAATTAGTTCCTCTATGGTCTCAAATTCGTGATAATTTAAAAAAGCTTTTGGATTAAAAATATTGCTAATATTTGGATCTCCCCAATATATCGGGATTATATTAAATGCCAATGGGTGCAATATTTTTTCTGTGTTGTATCCAATTTTTGATGAATTTTCAAAACATACATTGAATTTAAATTTTCTCATAAAATTAATTTTACCTTTTTGATCACCCCTTCCTCTGGCTGGGAACAAAGTATTCCTTAAAACAGTTCCTCCGCAACCAACTTTTTTATAATCTTGAAGTTGGGTTACAAAAGAATTTCTGAAGGTCGCTTTTGGATTACCACTTATAAAGGAACAAAATTTTTTAGGAATATGAGTTTCTGTACCCAATTTAATTAAATTTTTCTCAGGAACTAAAAAAGCTTGGTCTCTATCTTTGTTGTATTTTTTATTAAACCAATTAATGTATAAGATCCAAAGTGGGAAATATAAATTTCTTTCATCAGTTTTTAAATTAAAACTAATTGAGTAGTCTGCCACAGAATAGTCAGGCTGAGAGTTCTCTCCTGTAAAAAAAAGTTTTGGTATTTTAGAATTTTTATATTTCTGGATTCCATTTTCTTTTTTAAAATTGTTAGAAAAAATAACTAAATCGGGATTATAACTATCAATAGTTACATCATATTCTGTGGAAAGCAGATTAAAGAAAAAATTATCTCTTTTTATAAAATTAGGCCAAAAATCTAAAAAGTCGATTTTTAATTCTTTTTTAACTCTCATTATTTAATAATTATTCATCTGAAGTAAATATAAAGTCAATTATAAAATTCTATCTATCTATCTAGACTAGTGCTGTATATATTCTTTTTAAAGAGGTTATATTTTTTAGAACCTTGAAAAAATATATACGTTGAAGATATTTTGACATTAAGTTCTAATTTTTTAAACAAGTAAGCGTACTCAAAATCCATTGGCATAGTGAAATTTGAAAATTTACTTAAAATTTTTCTTGCAGCTTCGGGCTTAATTAAAATTGCTTCAGTACAGTTTGTAGAAGGAACCGGAAGTTTATAAAGTAAACCGGGGACCAAAAATTTTATTTTTAGTTTCTTCTTCAGAAAAGACTTACCCATACCCAAGCCTACAAACAATACATCCCATGATGTATCATGATCAATAATATTTTTTAGCTTTTTTTTATATCTTGCAACAGGCACAACGTCATCTTCTAGAATTAATTCATATTCACTTTTAGATTTCGATATTATTTCCAATGCTTTTATATGTTTGTAGATTAATGATATTTCAGCGTTAGTTAGTTTACGAAAACTACCAATACCTTCAACTTCCAAATATTTTAATTTATTTAACCAAATTTTTTCTGAGTAAATATAATCTTTATTAATCTTTTCAAGAGACAGTTCTTCTTGATCAAATTCTTCTATAAATTCATAATTTATATATTCAGAATCTAATTTTGATATTAAAAATTTCTTACGTTCTTCCAATGGTTTGTAATGGAGAATATATGTTTTTATACTTTTCATATTGTGGGCCTAGTTCTAAATAAACATGAATAGAAATTTATATAGGAAACTAATTGCAACTTTAAAATTCTAGAGAAGATAATTAATAATATTTTCATTTGAGTAATGCCTTATAACTTTTTTATAGCCATTTTCAGCTATCTCTTCTCTTTCTTGTTCATTCCTAAGATAATATTTTATTTTTTGAAGAGCCTCTTTTTTGGTTTCATATAAAACTATTTCCTCATCTTCTTTAAAAAAGAGATCTAGTCTTTTATGAGGAGGAAGTTTATCAGTAATTACTAGTTTTTTTGTTGCCATTCCTTCAAATATTCTTCGGGTTACTTCATTAAACCTCGATTTTTGAAACACAATTTTTCCTAATTGATAGAGCAAAGCATTTTTTTCGGGTTCAATATCAGTTTCGATTAAAAAATTATTTCCAAGTTTTTTTTGTAAATAAGGAATAATATTACCCCTGTCTCCTTTCATACTTGAAACAACACCATGTATAGTTTTAATATTTTCATCCGGTTTATAAAGATTAGTATCAGCCCACTGTCCAGTATGAATGGTATTATATCCTAAACTTCTGTAGAAATTATAACATTCTCTGTCAGGAGTTAATACTACGTCTGCATTCATAGCCCTTTGTAAATTAAAACCTTTAGTTTGTGGTTCATCCCCTAAATCAACAACAAGCTTAGGTTCTTGAAAAAAATTTTTAGAAAACATACTGTCATTTCTAGGACCACAAGCCATATAAAAAATAATATCGGGCTTGAATATCTTATTATCAATATCTTTGAGAATTTCCCTAAACGGATAATTGTCTAAATCATTAATGAATGGGAATGGGTAAAATTTTACCTCAGAAGCTCTTGAGCTATTTATTAAAGAATCATAAATACCTCTAGGTGTTGACCAGTTTTGTTGAAACCCATAGGATAGGTATTCGTCTAAAGGGTAATCTGAGACAAGGGCAACTTTCATTATTTTAATTTTACTTCAGATAAGCAAAATTTATTCAATAAATTCTAGATCTATTATTACACTCAGTAAATATTTAATCAAGATTAAGATTATAGGTATGAATCAACTTCGAAAAACTATTAGAGACATATTGTTTATATCAAGAATCACCAATGTAAGTAAAAAGAAAATCAGAATTTTACTATCCGTTCTACTTTCAAACATCACAGTTGTTATAGATATTTTGATCATACTAATATTTGCAAATTTGCTAACTGGAGAAACTTCAGACTTATTTCTTATTAAAGACTTATTAGAAAATGTATATTTACTGCCAGTAATAGTTCTTCTTCGTTTTGTAACGAATCTTATTGAAAAAGGAAACATAGCATCACTACAACTTCAAGTAGAAAAAAATCTTCGTGTATATTTAATCAAAGAAGTCTATAAGAAGGGCAATTACTCTATTGCAGATGCTACTTTTTACATCAACACACTGAGTGGACATGTAGGGTATTTTTATGGTGCTCTAACCTCTTTTCTAAACGGGACAGTGCAGCTAATAATTTATGGTTCATTTTTATTATTCACAAATTTGAACACAGTCTTAGCATTTGCTGCAGGAGGGGTTGTATTATTTTTCCCAACAAGATTACTACTCAGGTTAGGAAGGAAATACATGCATGAAACATGGATAAATGCACAAAAATCTGGTAGAGACATAGAAAGAGTTATTCAAAATATATTCTTAATTAAAATTTTGGGAACAAGTAATTATGAAATTAGTGAATATGATAAAACTACAAGTAAGCTTCAAAAATCTCAATTAAAAAATCAAATATACGGAACAATAAATTCTCTAATTCCAAATTTTATTACTGTATTTACTATCTCAATTCTTGTTGTATTCTTTAATATTCTCAGATCATTAACTTTAGAATTTTTGGGAGTAACTTTGCGTTTTGTTCAGACTATAGGAGCTTTAAATAACTCAATGAATATGATGATTAATTCGCATGTTCATTTAGCACAATTTATAGAACTTGAAGAAAACAAGTTAATTAAAAGAAAAGACTATTACAAATTAGATTTAGATTCTTTAAATTCAATAATGATAAGTAATCTTTCCTTCAAGTACTTTAACTCAGGTGAATATATTTTTGAAAATCTCAATCTTAAAATTGAAAAATCTAAGCACACTGTAATTACTGGACCTAATGGATCCGGGAAGAGTACTTTATTAGGTCTTATTGCAAATATTTATTACCCAGAAGAAGGGTCTATTAAAATTAATTCATCAAAAATAGGCTATGTTGGAGTAACGCCTTTAATTATTAGCGGCACTTTGAGAGAAAATTTCTTGTACGGTAATAGTCAATCTAAAACTGATGACGAGATAATACAACTTATGAATAAATTTGAATTATTCAACAGCGAAGAAATAAATCTAGAAACTTTAGTTGATAGTAAATCGCTTTCCTCTGGACAGATGCAGAAAATATCTTTTATAAGATCTTTATTGGCTAATGTAGAGTTACTGCTTTTGGATGAATCAACCTCAAACCTAGATATACAGACTAAAAATCTTATTTTTAAAATATTAAAAGATAAGAAAATTACAATAATTAATTCAACACACAACAAAGATGATTTTCAATATGATCATCATTTAAAAATAAATTTTTTAGGTGAAAAAAGGATTATTGATTATGTTATTTAAGGACATTTGACTTAATTTTAAATACAATCAAAATATTAAATTTTGATCTTTTTATTGATGAAAATATAGTATTGTTACAGAAAAGGTTAGCAGTTGATCCAAAAACTAATTTATTATATTATTTGGCAATATAAAAAAATTGAAAGAAAAACGTATAAAAAAAATAAATATATCGACACTTTAACTCTTAGAAATCCGTACAGATATTATTTATTTGAAGAACTCAAAGACATTTTTGGATTAGATAGCTTTGAAAATAAAAAAGTCATAGAAATAGGACCTAAAGACGGTGAAGATACTTTAAGACTTCAGAGCTTAAAACCATCCAGTATCACCATAATAGACCTCCCCTTATTGCAGAATGAAAAACATCACTTAAACAAATACTATAAAGAATTTTTAAAACCAAATTTTGATAAGTTAAATGTAAAAAGTAATTTAATTTTTACAAACTTTCATTATATGAAAAGTGAAGAATATGATGATTTGGGAAAATTTGATCTGATATGGTGTACTGGAGTTTTATATCATAATCCTGAGCAATTAAAAATGCTAAAAAAATTTTATAATCTACTTAACTACGAGGGAGTCCTTGTTCTTGAAACTGCTACTACAAGAAATAACAAATTAAGCAAACAAACTGCTATTGAAATTGAAGTTGGTGGGCAGTATCATTTTCCAACAAAAAAAGCTCTAAATTTAATGATAAAAATGGTTGGTTTTAGTGAAATTTATCAATCTAAGTGTTTTAATAAAGAAAATTATAATAAAAACAATATACGACATGCAGTACTTGCAAAAAAAAACAAAACTGATTTTGAAGGAGTATATAGAGATGAATACAAATATGGTGAAGCCACAAATTTAGAATCTAAATGATATTATTTAGATATAAATTAAATGTTTTTTTTAACAAAATTTATAAAAAATTTAATATAAATTTTAAAAATAGCATTATCGCTTTATCAATTATTTTTTTTGTTTTACGATTAAACACAAACATAGAAATTAAGTCAATATCTATACTTATCGTTTCAACTATCTACTTTTTATATAAGCCTAAATTAGTAGATTTTGAACTTAGTAGTTTTAAATTCCCTATAATTTTTCTTTTTACATTTTTAATTATTACACAAAATCAATTTTTAAATTATGAGATGGTTTCATTAGATACACCTTCATATCTTGTTGCATCACAAAAAGTTGGTATAAACGAATTGCCTTTTCAAAACCAATGGGAATCTAAAGGACCTTTGTTTTTGTATTTATATAATTTCCTATCTTTTTTATCGAATGAAAACTTAATATTGTTTAAAATTATTAATGACCTTTTACTATTTTTAATAACCCTTATTCTATTTTTAACAATTTTTAATAAAAATAAAGTTATTAGTAGTGCATTTCTAGGTTCATTGTTTTTTCTTTCTATAGTCAGTTATATTTGGTACCACTCTGAGTTTTCAGAAATTTACTGTCTTCTTTTAATTTCTTACCATTTTTATTTTGTAGAAAATTTCGAACTAAATAATAAAAATATTTTATATGCCTCTATGCTACTCTCGCTTTCTACTCTTATAAATCAAGCTACGTTTATTTTTTATTTGAGTTTCTTTATTTTGATTATATTAAAAAGGAAAAGGCTACTCAAAATCCGAGAAATAGCGTCATTGTTTTTGGGCTTAGCCGTACCACACACAGTTTTTATAATTTTGTATTCTATTTCTGGCTTTTTAAATGTGTATGTTTCAAACTACCTAATAATACCTCTAAGTTATGTAGGTTCGGATAGATTTAAATTTAATGAATTGTTTGTTTGGCTAAAGAGATACTCTGAATACAATGAGTTTTTATTTTTTGCAATTATTTTTTTTATAGCTGCATTTTTAATCCAAGTTTATAAATCAAAATCAAATTTATTAGAAGAAAAAGACTTAATCAATACTATTTTGTATCTCATTCCAGCATTTCTAATATATGTAATAGCTGGACACAGCTACGAACATCATTTATTTTACTTTATATACTTCAGTGCCGTTCTTACAGAGCTCTTTATAAAGGATAAAAAGATAAATATAGCCAATATCTCAATTGTTTTATGTTCACTGCAAATTTTTATGAGTAGCTTTACTATTTCATTTAATAATTTAACTAATTTAGAAAAGCTGTATGTTGAGTATCCTTTATATCAAGTTTCAAAAGAAATTGATTCAAAATTTGAAAATAAAAATTATACAGTTTTAGCGTTTGATCACGTATTAATTCTTCATTATTTACAAAAGCAAAATGTTTCATATCTGGTACATCCTCTAAATAACTTTGAAGACTATATTGTGGATGAGCTTATAAACCTTGACCTCTTAAAAACTAATGAATCTTCTCATTTCAGTTACTATATTGAAAAAGAACCGGACGTTATTATTTGCAGTCCGCAGTCAATAATCGACGGTAATCCAGTGAAATTTGAAGATTATAATTGTGAAATAACTGATTATAAAAAAAATTACTATAAGCTAGACACACAATTTTATGAAGAAAATCGTCTAAGGGAATATTTTTTTGATCCCTATAAAGAAATAAGGGTTTATATAAAAAAACCATGAATAAAGTTTTTTATGTGTATTTTTCTTTCATTTTTATAAAATCTAAGTAGCTTAAATTGTATTAGAATCAAAAATAATGGCATTGCTCAAATTATCACATTTAAAAGACAAATATAATTTAACTATTTCAAAAATTGCTCATGTAGGGGCTCACAAGGGGCAAGAGGTAGATGAGTATTTAACGGTTTTTCCAAATGTAAAAATTAATTTATTTGAACCACAAACTAATTTATTTAATTATTTAAAAGAAAAATTTGAAGATAAAAATAATATAAATTTATACAATTTTGCTCTTGGAAGTATAAACGACTCTTCAAATATGTTTATTTCAGACAATGAAGGACAAAGTTCATCGTTTTTTAAACCTAAGCTACATTTGGTCGAACACCCAGAAGTAAAATTCCATGAAGACAATACAAATTTTCAAATCAAAGTATTAGATGAATTAGGTATAAGTAATATTGATTTTTTAAACATAGACACCCAAGGGTTTGAGATGGAGGTTTTAAAAGGCTCAACAAAAATATTAAGTGAGGATGTGAAGTACATGATACTAGAGATAAACAAAAAGGAACTTTACGAAGGGTGTCCACTTGTAACAGATATTGATAGATTTTTAAACAAATATGGATTTATAAGAACAGATACACACTATTGGATGGATTCCCACTCCTGGGGAGATGCTTTTTACATAAAGAGGGACCTAATTAGTTCTAAAAGATTATTATTCAGTGTATTTAAAAACAAACTTTATAGTATCGAGCCACTTTATAGGTCACTCATTTTTATTAGAAATATTATCTGGAAAATAAGAAATAAAACAAGTTAAGGATTTAAATGTTTAGTCATGAAATACAAGAATTAATTGAGAGTAGATTAAAAAATACAAACTATGGAAGAATTTTAATACTAAGTAAATTCGAAGAATTAGTTTTAAATTCAGATTTTAAAAATGATATAAAAGTAGCTGTTGTTGGAGGTTTTAATGATGAACCAGAATTATTACTATTAAAAAAGTTAGGATATAGCCTGAATGTTACCACTTTTGGAATTGAAGAATCTGATGATAACTTCTTTGATCTTAATATCTCAAATAATTATTCAAAAAAAGATTATTTTGATTTAATTTTGTGTGGACAAGTGCTCGAACATATATGGAATGTAAATTCATTTGTAGAAAATATCATAAAACTCATGAATGAAAAAACACTAACATTTATACACTGTCCAAAATCTAATATTCATCACGGACATACATATTATTCTGCCGGCTATTCGAAAGAATTTCTAAGGAAAATATTTATCAATAATATTGAAGTAATTGATTACGGAGAGTTGGGAACACCGAGGCTTTATACTTCCATCCATCTATTAAAAGACTGGATTACAACAAGAGAAGCATTAAAGGGAAAAATAAATTTTAGAACTTGGTTTTCTTTTTTGTGGAACTTAAACAATAAGAAACCTCAATTTAGCAGAGGTTTAAGATATGTATTCTTTAAATTAAGTTATAAAAGGTTTTTGGTTAATTCACTATTAAAAACGCTAAGCAATAACGAAAACGAAGACAAATTAGTTAAAAGTGAATCTTATATTTTCTTTAAACTTATCAAAAGTAGTTAATGTCTACTTTTATTTTTCGTAAAACAGAAGTAACAATTAAATAATAAAATAAAACCACACTTATAAAAGGCATTCTATTTTCTATCTTGTATAAAGTTAAAGGCTTCCAATCATTATTTAAATATTTAACACAATCGTTATAGGATGTAATTTCTTTGGATACTTCATCTTTCTTAAACTCATATACGGAAATTTTTTCAAAACTATTTTCTACTAATACACCATTGACTAGCTCGGGCTTAGTATAGTTTTTAAAAACATCCTTACAAAAGCTAGTTTCATGTCTGTAACAATTATTTTCAATACTTCCAATTAGATAAGAATTTAAATTACAAGTAAAACTTGTTTCGTTCTGTAAATTTATTCTTTCTATCATCAAATCATCATAATTCTTTGGAAAACCATATATGGTGAATGTTGAAATAGTTAAAACTATAAAAATAATAAAAAAAACATTATTCTTATTTAGAAAATAATTAACTATAAATATGAAAGATAAGATTAGTAAAAAAGAATAATAATAATTTTTTAACATATCTCCAGTCTCCGGCTGAAACAGTATAAATAATGAAAAACTTGTCATTACAAAAATTCCTACAAGGGGACTCAGGGTATATAATTTTTTGTTTTTTCTAGCAAGCCACAATGCTGTTAGGTAAAAAAATGTTGTTAATAATATAGATACATAAATTTTTAAATTACTTTTGAAAAAAACAATCGAACCTTGGGCAAAAACACTTTCATCATTATTCCAATATAAGTTAAAATGATCATTAAAAGTTTCAAGGACAACAATACCGATTAGAGAATTACTGTGAAATTCTGGATATGGGTTAAAAATTACATCACTTAAGCTTAAATTGTAGACAAAACTTATATCTGCTAAGAACTTATATTCCTCACTAATTTTATGGTCAAAAAAGAAAACATCATTAATTAAATAATTTTCATAGGATAATGATATGAATAAAAACACTAAAAGAAAAAAACCAAGAAGAATAGTTTTTAGATTTTCTTTTAAGATATCTTTATAAAAATATATTAAATAAAACAAAGAAACGATTACTCCGGTTGCAACTTTTGTAGTGATAATTAATGAAAGCAAGCCAATAAAATTTAATAGAAAAAAGTAATCTTTGCTTTCCAAATAAACTTCTATGCAGTAAAGAGACCAAATAAATAAAGTAAAAATTAAAATTTCAGGTTTTAGAATTAACCTCAATGCAATTGCTGGCGGAAAAAAATTAAGTATAGATAGTGAATAAAGTATCTTAATTTTTGAATATTCTCTAAAGCTAAGTAATTTATAAAGCCCAACAACTCCAACAAAGTATATAAGAAAATTAGCTAATTGAACACTATTACTTATAACTTCATAATAATTTCTTATATTAAGCAGATCAGATCTAGATTCAATAATTTTTGATACAAAATAGAAATATAAATTACCTTGTTCTAATGACGTACTCTCTTGCAATCCAGAATAATAATTAAAATAATTCCTGTATTTATAAAAATCTGGGCTGTGGGTTGAATTATAAAACAGATTGCTATATGAAAATGATATATAACTAGTGATTATAAAAAATATAGTTGTTAAAAGTTGCTTATATTTTTTAAATAATTTCATTTTTTTTATCTTACACAATCATATTAGAAATTTTTATTTATGAATTATTGCGAAATTGAGTGAATTTTTATTTATAGTTAAATACATCAATGACTAACTTAACTAATTTACGGATTTTTGTGACAATTTTTCTAACGCTACTTGTAATATCTATTAGTTTTTTCTTATTTTTCCAACATGATCCGCAGGAGTTGTTTATTTGCGATGTATATTTAGAACAGCAAATATCAATAGGTAATAAAATTATTGACTTCCTGTATCCACACAGTAGGTGTGATGATGAAATTTATTTAGGATCTGTTCAAAGTTTTCAAAGTATTTTCTCAGAAAGTAACAATCAATATCAAAATCGTCCAATATATTTAATTTCAAATTATCTAACTTACAAATTTATAAGTATTTTTGCTAGTTCTCAACAACCAATCTATAATTTTTTGCCAGCATTAAGTTTTTTTCTTAATCAGATCCTTTACCTTGCTTTGGGTTTACATTTATCAATAAAAATTTTTGAAAAGTATTTTAAAATTTCAAACTTTACGATTGTATCTATTACATTAATAGCTTCTTTAAATCCATTATTACAATTTGGAATCTTTACACCTTCTAACCAAACATTGTCTTTTCTAGTATTTGTAGTTTCGCTCTATCTACTTGAAAAACAAGAATTAAGCCAAAATTTCTATGTTTATTCTTTATTTTTAGGAATATTATTTTTATTGAATAGATCTTTTTTTATCGGGATTGTATCTATAAATTTGTATATATTTTTAAATAATAAAATTTCTATTAAAAGCACAACCAAACACATTGTCTCAACA
>MDTB01209426.1_pt1 | contig 11516 bp, 11 predicted proteins | sample 811161 | NCBI WGS metagenome assembly MDTB01 (sample SAMN05326650, study PRJNA326480) | marine metagenome | isolation source: seawater | place: Mediterranean Sea | collected 2009
GCGTGATAAGAATTGAACTTATGGCCTCTACGATGTCAACGTAGCGTTCTACCACTGAACTACACGCCCTTTATAATTTTTTTTTTGCAATTATTCTAAGAACTTTAGGTTTAAAGTTTTTATATTTAGCAAATTGTGTAGATTGTTTTGCGAAAATAATATCAAATTTTTTTGACAATGTTTTTTTAATTTCCTTAGGCACAATGAATCTTCTAAAATGGTCTGAAATATACTCGTTTCTTCCCACTTTTTTTCCAACTTTATAAAATTCATCTTTAGTAGTTCTGGTTTCGATAAACAAATAATTTAAATTTTTTTGTTTACTTAAAGAGTTAAAAAATACTTTTTCACTTTTGTGGTTAATTGTGTGTATGGTAAATCTCAAATAAACTGAAAAATTTGATTTAATTTTTTTTTTAAAAAAATTACAAAAATTTTTTTTGATAAATTTTTTTTTAAGCCTTTTATTAAGTTTTTTATTAATCTTTATTATGCTATCTGAAATATCTAATCCGATTGTATTAATTTTTTTTTTATTAAAAAAAACTGTGTCTCTTGCATTTCCACAACCAGCATCAAACAAAATTCCAGAATAAGAATTTAAATATTTTAAACAGAATAAAGCAAATTTTGTAGGCTTATTTATTACTTTCTTTTTCGAATAAAAAGTGTTCCAGTAATGAATCGTTTTTTTTGACAAGCTCATTAATTTTAGTTATTTCGTACCTGGTATGAGATTAAGAATGTTTTTTATTGAAAATAAGTCTTTTTCTACCTCTTTTGCTCTTCCATTTTTAAGTATTTTCATTGCAACATTCATCATCGCTGGGTAAGAGGCTCTCAACATTTGATTTGCGTAGATTACTATATTGAACCCATTTTTTTCTAATTCTTTTTCAGTAACTTGATTATAAGTTGATGGTACACCGATTAATGGAACATTTTTATAAATTTTTCTAAACTTTCGGGCAAAACTAAAAATTTCATTTGGGTTTTTAGATTTACTATGTATCATAATTCCGTCTGCTCCTGCCTTTATATAAGCATGAGCTCTTGTCATTGCATCATTAATTTTTTTTCCTAAAATAAAACTTTCTATTCTTGCTATAATCATGAAATCATTACTTAATTGAGCTTTCTTTCCAATGGATATTTTTTCTGAGAAAGATTTAATGTTTTCTTGCTGTTGATTTTTAGTATTTTGTAATAATGAATTTTTTTTCAAACCGGTTTTATCCTCTATAATAATAGCTGAAACTCCAGATCTTTCGATAGTTTTTATTTTCATATCAAAATGTTCTTTTTTTCCACCTGTGTCTCCATCAAATATTAGTGGTTTTGAAGTAACATCAAAAATATGATTAATTCCAGTTAATCTTAGAGAGTTGTCAACGTATTCATTGTCTGGTTTACCCATTGATGTTGAATCTGTCAAAGAACTCGACCAAAAACCATCAAAGAAAATATGTCTGCCATTTTTTTTTACCAATGCATTTTCACTTATTAAAGCTGAAAGAGGGCTGTGAGCTTCAATAAATCTTAAAAAATTTTTTGCTCGTAATAACCTTTGCAACATTCCTCTTCTAGTGTCAGAAGTGACTAAGTTCAAATTTTGTGATTTAGTTAAAGCATCGGAAGATATTCCTTTGGTATAAGGAATTTCTATAAGTTTACCTTTACATGCTTTTAAAGCTTTAATTGCGTTGTTTCTTAAAGTTTTATCATAACCTTTTTTCCAATCATCTCCATGTATCATATAGTCGGGTTTTAACTTTAAAATATTTACCGAATAATCATACTCTTTTTGAGGTATAACTTTGGTAACACCTTTTAAATTAGATAAAATTTTTTTTCTTTGTTCATAATTTAAATAAGGTATTCTCTTATGTTCAGCTATAGCTTTATCGGTGATTAATCCAATAACTATATCCCCGTACTTTTTCCCTTTTTCAATAAGAGTTATATGTCCATGATGAATCGTATCTGCTGCTAATGCAATATAAACTGTTTTCTTTTTTTTTTTCATAAAGATTTTATTTTTTGATTAAGTAACAAGGCCTAGCTGCAAAGGGAAAACGTCTAATAATTATGTCTTTATTTTTTAAAAATTTATCTATTCCAGCTGTATCTCCATGCAAATATTTGCCTGACTCTCCTCTTCCAGCATAATTATCAAATAAAATTACACCACCTTTAGTGACGTTTTCATAAAAGTGTTCAAGAACACACAAGGTAGGTTCTACAAAATCTATATCTATATTTAATAATGAGATTTTTAGCCCTGGATTACTCTTTTTAAATTTAGGGATAGTTTTAAGTACATCACCTGCAATTAATTTAAAATTTTTAATTTTTTTCTCTTTTAAATTATTAGATAATTGCTTAGTGCTTATGGATTTGCTACCCGCATTTTTAATCCAAAATGACCTTTGAGCTTTATCTTCTTTAAACTTTGTCTTTGGATAAGAATTACTAAAAACATCAAAAGCTATTAGTCTTGAACTGTTTTCTCCACCAAATAATTCCCTTAGCAAAGCAAATCTTACAAAAGAGGTTCCTTTAAAAACTCCACATTCTATTATCTCACCTGGAATTTTGGCTGCCATTTTGTATGCCTCATAGTGCGCTAAAAATTTACCCAACCTGTCTTCAGTCATTGAAAGATGATAGAAAGTCTCGTAGTCATACATGTTTTTTTTTAAAGATTTTGGTATTTTTATCATATTAAATATTTATATTGTTTTCCTTTTACTCGTTCATTATTAGGAGGAAAACTTAATCTTTTATTTTTATAATAATTTTTTCTCAAATTGCCATCTTTTTTTGAATTATAAGTTAAATACATCATTCTTCTAGCTCGATTAGATTTATTTTGTTTTGATCTGTGAGGAGTGTATGCTCCAAAAATAATAAGATCTCCCGGTTCGGTCGTGATTTTTTTCCATTTTAATTTTTTGACTACTTTATCGGGTATAGCTGATTTATTGTCACCTAAAAGACCCTCTGTATGTTTTTCTTTGGCAATTTCTAAGCAGCCATTTTTAATAGTTGTTCTGTCTACAGAAATTGTTAAGGAAACAAAACTTTTTACATTTTTATATAAATTTTCCCATACTTGAGCATCTTGATGAGGCTCAAAACCTTTAGCTCCGGGGTATTTCCAATTAATTTTATCTTTGAATAATACTTGTTCAAATCCAGTTAAATTTTTTAAAAGACTTTTGATTTTTTTCTTATTTAAGAATTTTTTCATTCCTTTCTCGTAATCAAAGAAATTTTCTGTTCTAGTTAAAACAGTTTTATTTTTTAATTTGTCTGTGTAAATCATATGCTTACCTCTTTGAGGCTTGAGTTTTTGAATTTTCAAAACTAAATTCTTTAATAAATTTATTTCAGATTTTGAAAAAAAACTTGAAATTTTAATGTAACCATTTTTTTCAAAAAAATTTCTCTGTTTTGCTTTATTTTCCATAATTAAGATTATTTAATATGATGCCTCTGGATTTCTTTTTTAAATGCACTTCTCCTAAATGACAAACAACACTTCCGGGTAAATTGGCTCTTGTTTTATAAAATATAATCTTATTATTTGATGAAATTAATTTTTTTTTTATATAAGTGCACAACAAAGGTTGATTAACTTTGGGATAAAGCATTTGATTTCCCATGATCTTGCTAATTTTTCTTTTATTAATTATTACTGAGTATTTAAAATTGTTGTATTCTTTTAAGACACCGTATAATGATAAAATAGTATGATAAGGACCCGTCATTTTGCTTTCTAGATGATTGTTAATATTTAAGTAAAAAGATTCAACTTCATTCTGCGGATAATTATTAAATGCAATAAAACTTGCACCGGTCAAACCAAACAAACCTTTACACGAACTGTAAGCTAAGACATCAGACAAATCATGGTTTTTTTCCAATCCAATGGAAGCAGTAGCATCTAACGCAAGTTTCGCTTTACATCTTTTTTTAAGTCGAAATAAATCGCTAATTGGCACTTTCAAACCAATGCTAGTTTCAGTGGGACAAGCAAATATCCAATCAAAATTTTTTTTAAAATCTTTTATTTTAGTCCAACTAACTGACTCGACGCTTTTAACTTTTTTAAAAACTTTTTTGTTGTATTTAGACATTGTTTTAATTCTTTCAGAGTAAACTCCCGTGTCTATTATTAAAACTTTCCCATACAAAAAGTTTGTAGTAAGTATTTCTAAAGCAAGACTTGCTGAACCTTGTAATCTTGCAATGTATTTGTGGCCAGAAATTTTCTTCAATTTATTAAGAACGATTGATTCTAGTTTGGTATAATCTTTATCCCCTCGCCCAAAACAAGGTCTAAGACCTGATATGTTTTCAGCCAATAGACTTGCTGGACCTGGTGTCAATAATTTTTTTTTTTTATTTTGAGTTATAACAAATTTATTTATATTCATTTTAATAACAAACTTACTAAGTTTGTTTTACAAAAGTTTTTTTGCTTCCAGTTCTTTCTCTGTATTTATATTCGAATCTAGCTGGGTCTTTTGTTTTTAAAAGCATATTTGCTTTAATATTTGCGTCATTCACAAATTTTTCAAACTGTTCAGCGTTATCAAAACCATCAACTTTTATTAATGATGATCTAAAAGTATTCTGATTTTCTCGGCCATCCCACCATAAATTTTCTTTTAAAACTTTTCTATATATTGGAGTCCCTGATAATGGTGTCAAAACTGAAAAGGTAAAACTGTCCGCTCCGCTAGACATTGCAAAGTCAATTGTTTTTTGCATTTCTTCGTAAGTTTCTCCGGGGTAGCCTAATATCCAGAAAGTATGAACTAACATACCGGCTTTTTTTGCTCTCTCTATTGCAGGTTTGATATTTTCTAAAGGAAGGTTTTTTTTGACTATATCATCTAATACTCTCTGGACTCCACTTTCGCAAGCAAGAGTAAGTTGATAGCAACCAGAGTCATGCATAGCTTTGTACATATCGTACTGTTCTCTCAAATGATAATTAACTTTTGTTCCGTTAGGAGTGCACCAAGGGACACCGATTTTTTCGAGCTCTGTGCATAAAGAGTAAAGCATCTTTTTATTTAAAGTTAAGCTGTCATCGTCAAATTGTATTTCCCCTATCTTATAATCTTTAACATCATTTTTAATTTCATCCATTATATGTTCGATTGATCTCCAACGGATATTTGCTCCCCACATTGCTGGGGTTGTACAAAAAGTACACTTTTCAGGACAACCTCGTGAACACATAACGTTTAATACTCTATTTGATCTTGATTTAGATGAATGGAACGCGCCTATATCAAAATAACCCTCCATATTAACTAAATGCCTTGCAGGTCTAGGAAGCGTATCCATAAAGTGAATTTTAGATGGATCGTTGATAATATATTTTTTATGTCCAACTTTCTTTACAAGGCCTGGTGTTTTAGAGATATCACCATTTTCAATAAAAGATTTTACAAAATGTTTTACTGCATCCTCACCCTCACCTGAAATAGCGCAATCTATATTTGGATCATCAAGGTAAGAAATAAAGTCTGGTAAATTGGAATTTTTATCTGCTATTCCATGTTTATAGTCAATAACAGCGTTTGAAATACAATTTCCACCTATAAAAACTTGAATTTTTTTATTAACGCTTTTTGCAATTTTTGCAATATGTTGTGCGTGTTCTATAAGATTTTGAAATAAAACTGAAATTCCAATAAGATCAGGATTATAATCAGAAATAACTTTTCTTACTTCTTCGTCATTTTGACCAATTAAAACAAGATTATTTTTAATATCCAGATCAACTCTATTGTTCCAGCCCTCTAATGCAAAATCATGAATTTTTACATCATGACCTTGATTCATCAAAGTTTGTGCAATTAGCATTAAACCCAAAGGGGGTTGTATTCGGTTCAAACCGTCTTTAATCCCCTTAAGATTAGGTGTACAAAGTAAAATTCTGGCTTTTTTCATAATTTGTTTTATGTTCTTATACTAAATATTAACCAAATCAAATAGCATAGAATAGCTCTAAATATTCAATTTTTCTTTATAGCTAATCTCATCCTAAAGTTAATCAATTTTCTTTAATAAATTTCATAAAAATTTTTTTATAGTGTTCGGCTTCTTTGCTCGGCCTTAATAAATTATCTCTATGTCCTTTTATACAAGAAATTTCAATAAATGTGTTATTCTTATTTTTAATTGCAAATTTAATTTTTTTAACAATTTCTTTTTTACTATTTACTTTATAAGAATGCGAATACCCAAATTGTCTCGACATTTTGTAAAATTCAAGATTTTCAGAAGGCGGTATTTGACCTCCAACCGAGTCATGAGCATGATTATTAAAAACTATGTGTATTATGTTTTTCATTTTTGCGCTAACGGCCATAGCACCAAAGTGCATTAGACTCGATCCATCGCCATCTAAACAAATAATTTTTCTTTTATTCTTGACCATTGCTAAACCTGAAGTAATAGATATTGCATGTCCCATTCCTCCAATGCACATAAAAGTATTTTTTTCTTTTTTAATTTTTTTATTCATTTCATACAACTCTCTAGATAACATCCCAGTGGTTGAAACTTTTGGTATATTTTTTGGAATACAATCAAATACTGTTTGAAGTGCAATTTCTCTTGTTAAAAAATTATTTTTCTTTTTAATTTGTATATTTTTTTTCCCAGCAAAAGAGTTTTTTCGAATTAAAATTGCAACTGGTTTATTGTTTTTTTTTGAATATTTACTAAGTCTATTAATAATATTTACATAATTTGATTTGCTATTTAGAACTTCGAATTTAATATTTAATATTTTAAGAAGTGCCTTGGTAATTTGTCCTTGAGTTTTGTGCTGAGGTTCGTCTTTAATTTGAATATTATTTTTATTTAGTTCTCCTCTCCAGCCAATTAGGAAAAAAATAGGAATATTAAATATTTTTTTATCTGATAAAGAAACTGCAGGATTAATAACATTACCTAAACCTGAGTTTTGTAGATAAACTAATGGGACTTTTCCAGTAGCTAAATGATAACCTATCGCTAAACCTACTGCTGATCCCTCGTTAGTAGATAATATATGATTTTTTTTTTCATAAATTTGAAAATAGTTGCATAAACTTGCAAATAAAGAATCTGGAACTCCTGCAAAAAAATTAATTCTATTTTTTTTTAAAATTTTTATAAATTGACTCGGTTTTATCATTTTTTTTTATATATCATTGCTGATTTTTTTCTGAGTAGTTTGCTACTTATACCTTTGGTTCTTGGAAAGATAATTGATTTAATCTGAAACTTATCTTTTTTATGATCATGTCCACGAATGATGATATCAATCTTATTTTTCTTTAAAAAACTATTTGTAATTTTCCATTTAGAGGGGATTACTTTATCTACATACTTTATTGAGGATACAATTTCTTTTCTATACTTAAAATTCAATTCGGGGTAATAACCCTTGTATTTTTTTACTTCCTTATCCGTGCTTAAACCAACAATAATAGTTCCGTATTTTTTTGATTTTTTCAATAATCTTATATGCCCGTGGTGGATGATAGTAGCGGATAAATCGACTAAAACTCTTTTTTTTTTCATATAATCTTAATTATTGTTTTTATATTTAATTTTATTTTTAGCAACATTCATTAAAAAGTTTTCTTTTTGGGCTAAAAATATATCTCCAAAAAAAATTATTATTCCCCTTATCAAAAATAGATAAAAGAAATACTGGGAAATAAATATTTGTTGATAATTTATTTCTATTAAAATGATCAATAAAATTGTGTCTACAGTCTTAGCTTGATAATTAAACCCGTTTTTAACAATATTCTTAAAAAAATTGAATAATTTTCCTATTCCACGTGTTTTTTTTTGCGATATATTTGTCTTTTGGCTTTTTTCATTTGTTAAGGAAATTTTCTGACTTTTAATGGTTCCAATATAATACAATACGTAGTTTTTTAAATCTAAAGCTTTTAACAAGACTATTACAAAAGTTAAATAAATATAGTTTTGATTTTGTGTCATATTAAATATATAAAAACCAAATCCAACTATGAAGCTATACTCTCCTACCAAACCTCCCCAACTATCTATTGCGGAGCCGAAATTTGAAGGTTTATACTTTACCCTAGCCAATAAACCATCAGCGCCATCAATTGCTACTTTAAAAAAAATAATAAATATGCCAGCAATAATAAAATTATTGCTATTGATTGAAATAAAAACACCTCCCAACAGTCCCGCTAGTGCGTAAATGTAGCTAATATGATTTGGCTTTATTTTTGAATTTTGAATTAAATAAACAAATAAACTTGAAAACTCGATATAAAATCTAATTTTTAAACATGTGTATGGTGATTTAAACCAATTATTCATATCAAAATTATGAGGTCTTGACCTTAAGACTTTTTTTTCGGTTTTATAACTGAATTTTCTTATTTGTTGATATTTCATTTTATACAAAATTTAATTTATAAAAGATTAACTTTAGTATTAATTGCATTTTTTTTAAAAATAAATAAAATTTTTTTTTGTTATTTAGACTAAAATATGTTTTAACATAATTTAAGCTTTTAAGATCGTCATTAATTACTGTAAGCTTATTATTTTTTGAATGAGTGATGCTATTAGTTAAATAACGAATTTTTCCAAGAAATTTAGAAATGACAAAAATATCAGTGTGTCTTAAAAATTTAAGATATAATTCATTATCAATTGCATACTTAAAATTTAATGGCAATATTTTAAATTTTTTTGCATAATTTCTGCAGTATATTACGGTTGAGTGAGGGATAAAGTTGAATAATAAAAGTTTTTCTTTGATTTTCCTTTTTTCAGTTGGACCGGTCATTTCTCTAATAATTTTTGAATTTCGATCTATTAAATAAGCCCATGATGCTACAATTTTTGCTTCTTTGTTTTGATTAAAAAATTTTATTTGTTGTTCAAATCTGTTTTTTAAAGCAATGTCATCCGAGTCTAATATTGCAATATACTGACCTTTGCATTTAGAAGCACCATAATTATAAGCAGCAACCCTTCCTTTATTTTTTTTAAAAGTAATTATTTTAAATCTTTTATCACGACAAATTTTTTTTAAAATTTTTGGTGTATTGTCAATAGAACCATCATCTACAATTACTGCCTCCCAATTTTTATATGTTTGTTTTTTTAAGCTTTGTATACACTTTTCAACGTATTTCTCATTGTTATAGACTGTAATCAACACACTAATTTTTCCATTTTTTAAATTAATATTATTCATAATCTGTATTTATATTTTTCATTTTCCACCAAGTAAAATTCTTTACTGGTTGTCTCCAATTTTTTCCATATACGTGCTCTAAATATTTTTCAGCATCAACTGGTATAGTTAAATTTAGTCCATGAAAATTAATTTCTTTAAATTTTTCAAGTAATTCTATTGGTTGCATGTATCCAGCAGACTTATAAAAAATTCCAATTTTTACTAAAAAATTTTTAAGATATTTCATAACTGGTGATAAAAATTTTAATCTTTTTATTACATTTTTATACTTGCCCTCATAAACATTTGATAAAGTTATAGCATCTATTACATTCATTAATTTATTTCTTGGAAATCCGTATTTTACGCAAGCAATTATTGTATTGTTTTTTAATTTTTTTTTTTGATAATAATTTATATCTACTCTTCTTCCACCAGGCTTATCAAAAGATAATTGATCAAATTTTTCTCCAAAAGTCAGATCGTCTCTGAATATAAAGTTATTTTTTTTTAAAATATTTACAATTTTTATTTTTTCTATTTCCTCTGGCCACAAACAAATATCAATATCGTGATCCCAATCTATTAATTTACCCTCTCTAATAATGCCTAAAAGTGTGCCTTGGCCTATCCAATATTTTATTTTATTTTCCTTTAGAATTCTAATAATTGTTATTAAATTTTGATCTGTTAATATTTTTTGTGTCATTAAATTATTTATCTTTAAACTTTTGAAAATCTCCTTCGTCTATAATTTTGCCATTTTCTAAATGATAAATTTTATCACAATATTTTAGCGTGTTCATTCTGTGGGAAATTGAAAATATAGTTTTATCCTCTAAATTATTTATTTCTTTAAGTATTTCATTTTCTGTAAATGTATCTAATGCGCTTGTGGCTTCATCAAATAAAAGTATTTTTGGATCATGTAATAAAGCTCGTGCTATTCCTATTCTTTGAATTTCACCTCCGGAGAGATTTGTCCCTTTTTCATTTAAATTATGTTCTACACCAAGCTTAAATCTGGAAGTAAGAGGTAAAAGATTTGATATTCTTGTTATCTCAAAGATTTTTTCGTCCGTAACTAATTTATTATCAATTCCAAAAAGAATATTATTTTTTATAGTATCATTTAAAATAAAAATGTTTTGCGGAATTAACCCAACCAGCTTTTTCCAATTAATTAAATTATGATTTATTAATTTATCATCAACCAACAATTTAATATTTTCGGATTTAATAAGTCCTGTCAAAATATTTAGAATTGTGCTTTTCCCTGATCCACTCTTACCTATCAACCCAATTTTCTTGTTTCTTGGTATTAGAATTTGAATATTTTCTAGACTGAATTCCTCATTATCGTTATGTTTAAATTTAGGTACAATTAATTCAATTGATTTACTGATTTGAATTGGACTATGATTTTCATTCTCCTGTATTTCTGCGTGATCTACATTTATGTCATCGTAAATAACTTTAACTGAAGAATTTGTATATTTTATATTTTGCAGACAAGTAAATATTTTATAAATCGAGGGTAAAATTCTTAAACTGGCTGCAAACAGAAGAGCAATAAATTTTGTTATTTCGTTGTTGCTTAGTCCTGTATTTAATAAATAAAGAAAAATAATAGCTATTAAAAAAATTACAAATATTTCAAAAATTATTCTTGGTAGCTGACTTAGAAAATTAAATATTATAGAAATTTGAGCAAGAAAACTATTTTGCTCTTTAAATCTATCAATGAAAAAGTTTTTTCTTCCAAAAATGTTAATTTCTTTAATTGAAGATAATCCCTCATACATAAACCTCATTTGCTTCTCTCGAGCTGCTTGTCTTTGTAGGCCTAGGTTACCCATAACTTTTTTGATTAATTGAAAATATATTAAACCAAACAAAAATGATGAAAATGACAAAATTATTGTTGCTATAGGATTTACTATTAATAGAAAAGTCATCACGCCTAGTAATATAAAAATTTCTAGAATTACAAACATAAACGATGTTAGATTTAAGTTAAGTTCATCTAATTCTGGTATTAGATTTCTTGATAATTCAGAGGAGTTTTTGCGAACTATATATTTGTAGTCAGATGTAAGATACTTCAAAAAAAGCTTGTTAGATAATTCTTTTATAAACTTAAATACAAAATGATTAGTTTTCCAAGAAACATATATTAATAGACAAGCTTTTATTATTAAAAATAAAACAAATATTACAATTAAGACTAAAAAAATGTTTTCTACATTAAAATTAAAAAAACTAA
>MDTB01147163.1_pt1 | contig 11515 bp, 9 predicted proteins | sample 811161 | NCBI WGS metagenome assembly MDTB01 (sample SAMN05326650, study PRJNA326480) | marine metagenome | isolation source: seawater | place: Mediterranean Sea | collected 2009
ATTTGTTATTGGGGGACCTGACGGTGACGCCGGTCTAACAGGAAGAAAAATTATAGTTGATACGTACGGTGGTGCAGCGCCTCATGGCGGAGGCGCTTTCTCGGGCAAAGACCCCACAAAAGTGGATAGATCTGCCGCATATGCAGCGCGGTGGGTGGCAAAAAATGTAGTTGCAGCAAATCTAGCGGACAGGTGTACTATACAACTTTCATATGCCATCGGAGTAGCTAAACCACTTTCTATTTACATAGATACCCATGGAACAGGGAGGGTTTCAGAACAAAAACTAAGCGAATATTTACAAAATATAGTTGATCTATCACCAAGAGGTGTCAGAGAACGATTAGGACTAAGTCGACCAATATATGCTCGAACTGCAGCTTACGGTCATTTTGGCAGACAACCAGAACCTGATGGCGGGTTTTCCTGGGAAAATCTAGACCTAGTTGAAGAGTTAGAAGCTTTCAACACATAAATTTTTATTAGTTAAACAAAATGTGGCTGGAAGAATTGTCTTTAGTAAAATACCCTATCATTTTCAGAGGACGCCGACGTGGCAGAAAACTGCGCGGTAGTATGGCCAATCTACTTGACAACGAGTTACCAGGTGTAAAAATTAACCCATTCGATACGGCATATATTAAAAATCCGTTTGATCTATTTTCAAAAACGACCACGTCCATCTGGATGGAAATTGGTTTTGGTGGGGGAGAACACATTTCCTGGCAAGCAGAAAACAATCCCTCCACAGGCTTTATAGGATGTGAACCGTTTTTAAATGGAATAGCCAGCCTGCTTCGCGACGTCAAAAATAAAAAACTCTCAAATATTAGAATTTTAGCCGATGATGCCCGGCCGTTTTTAGCACGCCTACCGGATAATAGCATTGACCGTTTATTCATTTTATTTCCCGACCCTTGGAGAAAAAAAAGACATAAAAATAGGCGAATCATTCAAAAAAATATTTTAGACCAGCTCCACAGGCTATTAAAAATTGGTGGGGAATTTCGTATCGCTACCGATGACCCTTCATATCTAAGGTGGATCCTTTTGCATTTAAAAGATCATCCTGGCTTTGAATGGTTAGCACGACGACCTAACGACTGGCGATTGCGGCCAAGTGATTGGCCACAAACCCGATACGAAAAAAAAGCGCTTACAGAGGGACGTACGCCAATTTTCCTTCGATACCAAAAAATATAATTTACCAACTTATATATATTAGTGTTTTGAATCGAATTATCTTGTAATGATTATGCTGAACAGTGTATGCTTTGGGGACAGTTTAGAGATGTGTGGTGGGCCGACGGCCCATTTTTTTGTTGTTGGCGTGAGGTTTTAGGTTCCCTAAAATGAATAGCGTATTGAGTGAACAGATAGCAGAAGTGTTAGATCCAATCTTGGACGTGGAAGGTTATGAGTTAGTTGAAATTAATCTATCGCAGATGGGAAATGGCATTTTACAACTAGTTGTTGAGCGATCAGACATGCAAAATGTAACAATTGATGATTGTGTAGCGATAACTAAACTAGCAGGTGTGACTCTCGACGTAGAGGATTTTATAAAACATGCCTATAGCTTAGAAGTGACCTCTCCCGGGATAGATAGAAAACTAAGTAAACTTAAACATTTCATGCAGTATGAAGGTTTTGATGCAAATATTGAGTTAATGAACCCAGTAAATGAGCGAACAAAAATCAAATGCCAGTTAGGTGGTGTGACGGACAATGAGACCATCAGGTTTATAATAACAGAGAACAGAGAACCCACAAAAGAAGAGATAATTGTTGCTTTTTCGGATATTAGACGAGCGAAACTAATACTCACAGAGAAATTAATTAATGCAACCAAAAACAAGCAAATTTAAACTACTAGAGCGAGCAAAAACGTGTCCATTGAAATAGCATCTTTTCCAAAACTAGAATTAATACAGGTCGCTGACGTTGTAGCCAGAGAAAAAGGTATTGAACGTGAAGAAGTAATAGAAGCGATGGAGCAAGCCATCCAAAAAGCGGGTCGGTCAAAATATGGCAACGAACATGATATCCAAGCAACTATCGATAGAGCATCTGGAGACATAAGCTTAGTCAGGCGCACCCAAGTTGTTGATGAAATTGAGGACGAAGTGACGCAAATCACTTTGGATCAAGCACACAAAAAAGACGAAACATTAACACTTGGCGATTACATAATAGATCCACTCCCACCAATAGATTTTGGCAGAATAGCAGCTCAAACAGCGAAACAGGTTATAGTTCAAAAAGTACGAGAAGCAGAAAGATCAAGACAATACGATGAATTCAAAGACCGCGTTGGAGAAATTATTAATGGTATTGTAAAACGTGTTGAATTTGGAAATGTCACTTTAGATCTAGGAAGAGCCGAAGCAATCTTGAGACGAGATGAACTCTTGCCCAGAGAATCCTTCAGAAATGGGGATCGGGTCCGAGCTTATATCTACGATGTACGGGAAGAATCCAGAGGACCTCAGATTTTTGTATCACGGACCCACCCAGAATTTATGAAAGGTATGTTCAAGCAAGAGGTACCTGAAATTTATGATGGTATAATAGAGATAAAATCGGTAGCCAGAGACCCTGGAAGTCGAGCAAAAATAGGGGTTCTTTCTTATGATGGAAGCATTGACCCAGTTGGAGCCTGCGTCGGAATGCGCGGTAGTCGTGTACAAGCCGTGGTTGGCGAATTACAAGGTGAAAAAATAGATATTATTCCTTGGTCAGACGACCCCGCCACATTTGTAGTTAATGCTCTTGCGCCTGCTGAAGTGAGTAAAGTCGTACTCGATGAAGATCAAAAACGAATAGAAGTGGTAGTGCCAGACGAACAGCTTAGTCTAGCGATAGGTCGTCGCGGACAGAACGTGAGGCTGGCGTCAATTTTAAGTGGGTGGGATATAGATATCCTCACCGAAGCAGAAGAGTCAGAACGAAGGCAAGAAGAGTTTAAAACTAGATCTACCGCATTTATGGAAGCTTTAGATATAGACGATGTGATAGCACATTTACTAGTTGCTGAAGGGTTTGCTTCAGTGCAGGAAATAGCACACTCCTCTCTTTCAGATTTAGCTCAGATTGAGGGTTTCGATGAGGCCATTGGGGAGGAACTTCAGAGCAGGGCATCGGCCTTTAATCAAGCAGAGCAAGAGAGTTTTTTGACAAGGCGAGTTGAGTTGGGCGTGACTGACGAGCTAGCAGAAATGGACGGAGTAACACCTAATATGCTAGTGGTTTTGGGCGAAAATCAAATTAAAACAATTGATGATCTTGGTGACCTTGCAAGTGACGAATTGATGGAAATGGTCCCAGATGCCGGTTTATCGATTGAGGATGCAAATATTATTATAATGGCAGCTAGGGCGCACTGGTTTGAGGAACCCCAGAGTGCGGACCCTTCGCCTGAAGAAAGTAGCGACGATAAGGAATGAAAGTTGAAACAGAAAAACAAAATATACAATCCAGATAGACCCCGCAAAAATAAAAAGGTCATTCGTAAATGCATCGCAACTGGGGAACCGCAAGAGCCAATCAAAATGATACGATTTGTGCTCGATCCTTTTGGTGCAGTGGTTCCAGATTTAGCAGAAAAATTACCCGGAAAAGGAATGTGGGTGACCTCGTGTTGTGAAACAATTTCTAAGGCGATAGAAAAAAGATTATTCGATAGATCTATGAAGAAAAAGGTTTTAATTTCGAATAGCTTGCTGGAGAATATCGAGCAAATGTTAGTTGATCGGGCAGTATCCGCGGTCGGACTTGCTAGACGAGCCGGGCGTGTCCTAGCTGGTCATACAAAGATAGATCATGCACTTCGGCAGGGTAAGGTTTTGTTGAGAATAGAAGCCAAAGACGGTGCCCACGATGGCAGGAATAAATTAACTCGTCTTAATCCTAATATACCTATTTTGGATTGTGCCTATGGCGAAGAACTAGCCAGGGCGTTTGAAAAACGTGATACGGTCCACCTTGCAATTGCCGTTAATAATAAAGATGTCGATGATGGTTTAATGGCTAAATTTAAGAAAGATTTTGGTCGTTTGGAGCAGTTTAGAAAAAGTAACAAGAATGTTAGGTTGGAAAATTCGACTTACCAGTGTATTGAGACTATCGTATAGCTTTTTTGACTAGGGACACGTGTTTAGCGAATGACGACTGAAGATAAAGATCGAAAAAAATTAAGCCTCTCACGTGGTGGGACGCTTTCCCTCGGGAAAACCATTGAAACGAGTCAAGTTAGACAGAGTTTTTCACATGGTCGTTCTAAAACAGTTCAAGTAGAACGTCGGCGGAAACGTATTCCAATCGTAAATAATGAAAATAAAGATTCAGATAACGCTGAGGAAATTTTACTCAAGGGCTTAACGTCTGAAGAACGCGCAGCTCGGACTCGCGCGTTAAAAGAAGGATTGCAGCAAAAAGATGATACCTTGGGAAATTCTGCTGACTCCCAACCAAGTTCAATATCAGTGGAAGAAGCTACATTTAGGCCCAATCATGATGTATCGAATGAGCGAGAGAAAAGATCATCCACTGTAGAGTCCGAAGCACCATACACTAAAATCGAAGAAGAAGAGGTCGATAGGAGAAAGTTAGAGCTTTTGGAAGCTCAACGAATAGAAGAAGAAGAGAAACAAATTAAAATAATAGAGGCGGCAAGATTAGCTGAAGAAGAAGAAGCTCGATTAGCAAAAGGAGCTTCACCAAGGCAAGCGAACAGATCTAGTGATAGGGCAACAGAATTAGATAACGACGTAGAGACAGAGCTAGATGGTAATTCGACTGAAACTAAATCAGGAAAGAAACGAAACGAATCCAATAAAAAAATTACACCATCGGTAAATCGAAGAGGCGAGCCAAGAAGACGTCACTCAGGAAAATTAACTATCTCCCAAGCATTAGACGATACAGAACTTGAAAGAGTACGATCATTAGCTTCCGTTAAAAGAGCCCGAGAAAAGGAAAGGAATAGAGCTAGAGAGGAAAGCGGAGACCCTTCCAAGCGCATAAGAGACGTTACGATACCTGATGCCATAACAGTTCAAGAGTTGGCTAACCGTATGGCTGAGCGAGCCGGGGAGGTTATCAAGAAATTGATGGCAATGGGTGTGATGGCAACGATTAATCAGGTCATAGACGCTGATACAGCAGAACTCGTAACGGCAGAGTTTGGCCATAATGTTAGACGTGTGTCTGAGTCTGATGTTGAGACGGGACTTCAAGTAGAACAAGAGCTTGAAGAAAATACGGAACCTAGGGCACCAGTGGTCACCATAATGGGGCACGTAGACCATGGAAAAACATCTCTTTTGGATGCCCTTAGAAAGACTGACATCGTCACAGGTGAGGCTGGAGGAATAACCCAGCACATAGGAGCTTACCAGATCAGCTCACAATCGGGCGAAAAAATAACATTTTTGGATACCCCTGGCCATGAAGCTTTCACTGAAATGCGTGCTAGAGGGGCCACGGTCACCGATCTAATAATTTTGGTAGTGTCTGCTGATGATGGAATAAAACAACAAACCGTCGAAGCTATTCAGCACGCAAAAGCAGCTCAAAGCCCGATGATCATAGCAATAAACAAGATAGACCTTCCAGAAGCAGACCCTAGCAAAATCCAAACCGAACTTTTACAACATGAGGTAATAGTGGAAGAGCTTGGGGGAGAAGTTATGCAGGTTCAAGTATCTGCGAAGACAGGGGAGGGCTTAGAAAAATTGCAAGAAGCAATTTTATTACAGGCGGAAGTACTAGAGTTAAAATCAAATCCAAACCGGACAGCAGCTGGTACAATCGTAGAATCAAAAGTCGAACGAGGAAAAGGCAGCGTAGCAACTGTCTTAGTCCAGCATGGAACTCTCAAGATTGGAGATATTTTCGTAGCAGGAGCCGAATGGGGAAGAGTACGGGCCCTACTTGATGATCACGGTAGTCGAATTAGGGAATGTGGGCCAAGTTTTCCTGCTGAAGTGCTAGGTCTGAATGGCTCGCCTATCGCGGGAGATGATTTTGTTGTTGTTGAGCATGAGGCTAGAGCTAGGGAAATTGTTGAATACAGGCAGCGGGAAATCCGGCGAAAACAAGCAACAGCAGGTGCAAGAGGCACCGTTGAGCAAATGCTATCGGCAATTGCAGCAGGCCAAGCGGAAGAGCTACCCGTGCTAATTAAAACAGACGTGCACGGCTCATTAGAGGCGATTCGAACAAGCCTTGAACGCATATCTAATCCAACAGTAACAGTCCGTATTTTGTTAGGTGCAGTCGGCGGAATAAGCGAATCTGACATAACTTTAGCGGCCGCATCGAATGCTATAGTAGTAGGGTTTAATGTTCGAGCTAACCCCCAAGCACGACAGTTGGCTCAAAAAAGTGGAATTGACGTTCGATATTATTCTATTATTTACAATGTTATTGATGATATTAAATCAGCCCTCACAGGGCTCTTGTCACCCGATTTAAAGGAAGAGTTCTTGGGAAATGCAGAGGTTAAAGAAGTTTTTAACATAAGTAAAATCGGTAAAATAGCAGGTTGTATTGTTACAGAAGGCAATATCAAACGCGGTGCGAATGTCCGTTTGTTGCGTGATAATGTTGTGATACATGAAGGATCCTTAAAAACATTGAAGCGGTTCAAAGATGAGGTCAATGAAATCAAAGAAGGGTCGGAGTGTGGAGCAGCATTTGAAAACTATAACGACTTGCAAATTGGAGATTTTATTGAGTGTTTCGAAATTAAAGAAATAGCAAGAACCCTTGAGTCCGTTCAATCCGATTTTAATTCTTAATAGAAAAACAATTGTCGAAACAAAAAGATGGCCCGTTCGCGATTAAAAGCAAGAAGTGGTGGAAACACAGGTCGCTCGCAACGTCAGTACAAAGTGGGAGAATTAATAAGGAAGACGCTAGTCGAAGTTTTTGAGAAAGTTGAGATAAGGGATCCCGATCTTGTGAATGTGTCTATCACAATATCCGAAGTTTCCGTTAGCCCTGACTTAAAGGCCGCCACTGTTTACGTGATGCCTTTAGGGGGAGAAAATAAGGACATTGTATTGTCTGGATTAAGAAGAGCATCTTCATTTTTGCGAAGTAAGATAGCGGGACGTGTCGAGCTCCGTTCCGTACCACGCCTCGAATTCAAAATCGATAGCGCTTTCGATAATTCAAACAATCTCAATAAAATTCTCAAGTTGGCTGATGTATCTTCCGATGAGAATGATGAAATTACAGGATCCAATAGTGGCTCGTAGGCGAAAAGGGGATGCTATAAATGGCTGGATCATCATAGATAAACCAATTGAAAAAACATCCGCCCAGGTAGTAAATCATGTTCGGCGCGTATTAAATGCTCAAAAGGCAGGTCACGCCGGAACCCTAGATCCATTAGCCACGGGTATTCTGCCAATAGCCTTGGGAGAAGCTACTAAAACAATATCCTTTGCAATGGATACCCTAAAAGACTATCAGTTCGAGATTAGTTGGGGTGAGGACCGCGATACCCAAGATATCGAGGGCCATGTAATAGCGAAAAGCAATCTTCGCCCAACCGAAAAACAAATTAGAGCCGCTTTACCGTCGTTTGTTGGTCACATTGATCAAGTGCCTCCTATTTACTCTGCTATAAAAATTAATGGTCGTCGATCTTATGACTTAGCGAGGAAGCAAGAGGACGTAAGACTAGAACCTCGCAAAGTTTTCGTAAAATCATTCTCATTGAAAAATAAAAAAGATGAGGACCATGCGACCTTCTTGGTCACTAGTGGAAAAGGAACCTACGTCAGGGCATTAGCTCGCGATTTGGCTAATCAGCTCGGTGCTTGTGGGCATATTTCGTCACTCCGGAGATTAAAAGTTGGATCTTTTTCCGAGAAAGACGCGATTTCTCTGGATTATCTTGAAACATTAGCGCATAGTCCCGCGGATTTTAATAATCTATTACCTGTTGAGGTGGCGCTAGACGGCATCCCGGCAATGCCTTTATCAGGTGATCAAGCGTGTAGGATGAAAAATGGTCAAAGCGTCCTTTTAGAAAGGAATGCTGAATGGTGTCGTTCACTGAGTCTTGAAGAAGGTGATTGTGTATATACCGTATCTTTAGGAGTACCAGTAGCGATTGCTAGATTACAACAAGGTTTCATTCGTCCTATTCGCGTCCTTAACCTTAATTTGATGGAGTGAATGATGTCGATTACAAACGAAAAAAAAGCTGAACTAATTAAAGAATATGCTCAGAAAGAGGGGGATACTGGATCCCCAGAAGTACAAGTAGCGATTTTAACAACACGTATATTAAATCTAACTGAACATTTAAAAACCCATAAAAAAGACTTTCATTCTCGAAGAGGTCTTTTGATCATGGTTGGACAACGCCGTCGTTTGCTAGACTATCTACAATCAAGAAACGAAAATAGGTATCGAGATTTAATTAACCGACTTGGTCTTCGTCGTTAGAAAACCCAAAGCTCATAATGAGAATATTTATTTAATAAAGGGCGGTGTGTTGGTTAATCAAAAATCTAGTTTGACCCGTTGGCTAATACATGGCATTCAGTGAACAGCGAAAGAGATAGAAACGTAAGGCCCAGTAATTAAATTGCGCCAATCAAAAACTAATGCCCATATAAAAATATAGTCTAGCAACCGATCTGGAGAGACCTTTTTTTTCATCTTGTTAGCAAATATAGGTGTTATCGTTTGACTAGCCAATTTAAGTTGAGGGCGAGCATTTAGGGAATGAAACAGAATGTTTGACATATATAAAAAAGAAATTAATTGGGGCGGGAAAAAGCTCGTTTTTGAAACTGGAAAAATAGCACGCCAGGCTGACGGTGCTGTTATGGCAAGTCTTGGAGATACGACTGTGCTATGCACAGTTGTTGGAGCAAGGAGTCCAAAACCCGGGTTAGATTTTTTTCCATTAACAGTTAATTATCAAGAAAAAACGTTTGCCGCGGGTAAAATTCCAGGTGGCTTTTTTAAACGTGAGGGGCGACCTACTGAAAAAGAGACTTTAGTCTCACGTCTCATTGATCGTCCTATCCGACCTCTGTTTGCAAAAGGATTCCGAAATGAGACACAAGTTATTTGCACGGTACTTTCTCACGACCTAGAGAATGATCCAGATATAGTGGCAATGATAGGGGCTTCAGCTGCTTTAACTATTTCGGGTCTCCCCTTTCTTGGTCCGATAGGCGGATGTAGGGTTGGTTATAAAGATGGTGATTACGTTTTGAATCCACTTCAACATGAAGTTGAGGAGTCAGAACTTGACTTAGTGATGGCCGGCACCCGAGATGGTGTTTTAATGGTCGAATCTCAAGCCACCGCTCTATCAGAAGATATAATGCTTGGTGCGGTGATGTTTGGTCATAAAGCATGTCAGGAGGTGATAGATGTAATAATAGAGCTCGCGGAAGCATGCGCCAAAGAACCAAGGGACATTGCTCCGGAGCCACCCGAAGTCGAGAGAGTAACCGTAAAACTAAAAAAATCAATAACCAAGGACCTTCAAAAAGCATACAAAGTTGCTGATAAAGGAAAACGTCAAGAGCTTATCGCAGTTGCAAAGGAAAAGGGAGCGCAGCTGTTTGAAATCGAAGAAGAGATAAGCGCTGCAAAGGGCGCATTAAAATCCCTTGAAGCCGACATAGTCCGAGGGTCAATTTTAGATACAGGAATTCGAATAGACGGAAGAGACACCAAAACGGTGCGCCCAATCGTCTCTGAAGTCGGTATTTTACCACGAGCCCACGGGTCAGCACTTTTTACGCGAGGGGAAACTCAAGCATTGGTAGTGACGACTCTGGGTACTGGGCAAGACGAACAAATAATAGATGCGCTTGAGGGGGAATACAGAGAGAATTTCATGTTACATTATAACTTTCCACCATACTCTGTTGGAGAGGCTGGTAGGTTAGGCGGTGCCGGGCGCCGTGAAATCGGTCACGGAAAGCTAGCTTGGAGAGCGATACGACCACTACTTCCAAAAAAAGAAGATTTCCCTTATACACTTCGAGTTGTTTCAGAGGTAACAGAATCAAACGGTTCATCATCAATGGCAACCGTCTGCGGAACATCTATGTCTCTAATGGACGCAGGTGTTCCTCTAAGTCAACCCTGCGCCGGAATTGCTATGGGGTTGATTAAGGAGGGGGATCGTTTTGCCGTATTATCTGATATTCTTGGAGACGAAGACCATTTAGGGGATATGGACTTTAAGGTAGCGGGAACCACCAAGGGCATTACATCTCTGCAAATGGATATTAAAATAACCTCCATAACCGAGGAAATAATGCAAATTGCCCTTCAACAAGCAAAGGATGGAAGACTTCATATCCTTAGCGAAATGGAAAAAGCGATCAACCAGGGACGGGAAGGAGTATCTGATCATGCTCCACGGGTAACAACACTAACTATCAATAAAGATAAAATTAGAGACATTATTGGTCCAGGGGGTAAAGTTATCCGAGAAATATGTGAGTCAACAGGGGCCAAAATTGATATTGATGATGAAGGTGTCGTCAAAGTAGCTGCTGTAGATAATGAAGCTGGACAAGCTGCCATTGACTGGATTCGATCAATAGTAGCTGAACCAGAATTGGGTGTTATTTATAATGGTAAAGTAGTTAAAACAGTTGACTTTGGTGCTTTTGTAAACTTTTTAGGTCCTCGCGATGGCCTTGTACACATCAGCGAATTATTGCCAGGCCGCGTTAATAAGACAACAGACGTGGTCAAGGTTGATGATGACGTAAAAGTTAAAGTTATCGGTTTCGATGATCGAGGAAAAGTCAAATTAAGCATGAGGCTCGTGGATCAAGAGACAGGGGAAGATCTAGAGGAACAAGATCAAAAGGATTCCTAAAGTTTTAGGTCAAAATTTTCTATTAAAAGGCGCCGCGATGTGAATAACATTTTGGCGTCATTTTTTTATCCCAACCTTCCAAGCATTATAGGACATCGGGGCGCCTATAATTCAGCTCCCGAAAATACTCTGATCGCTTTTCGAAAAGCGGCCCAATTAGGTGCCAGATGGGTTGAAATTGACGTTCGATTATCCTCTGACAAAATCCCGATAGTGTTTCACGACAATGACGTTAATAGAACTACTAATGGGCAAGGACCGGTAGGTAGTTTTACCCTTAAATCTTTAAAAAAATTAGATGCTGGAAGCTACTATCACACTAATTTTTCCGGAGAAAAAATACCAACACTATTGGAAACTATAAGCCTTTGTCTTGAGTTAAACTTGGGCATGAACATTGAACTAAAACCAAATTATGGACAAGCAGCCGAAACAGTAACAGCAGTATTGGCAACTATAAATCAATTTCAGGAACAACTAAAACGTAATGTTTTGTTTTCCAGTTTCGACTTGCTTTGTCTTGAGGAGCTAATCAATGTCTCCCCTGAGTGGCCAAGAGCATTATTGGTTAATGATCTGAACAATGATTGGTTAGCTAATACTAAAGCCCTTGAATGTTACGCATTAAACCCAAAC
>MDTB01107011.1_pt1 | contig 11514 bp, 10 predicted proteins | sample 811161 | NCBI WGS metagenome assembly MDTB01 (sample SAMN05326650, study PRJNA326480) | marine metagenome | isolation source: seawater | place: Mediterranean Sea | collected 2009
ATCTCCAATCCCCAAGCCCAGACGGCCTGTCTTACGCCCTCAGCTAACCGATAATGTCGATTGTGTATGTTGTCCAAACCTTCCTCTTGAATCATGTCTACCGATGCGCGTAAACCTCTTAAAAGGCTTGCAGCTGGAGTGTAAGGGAAATACCCGTCATTATTTGCTTTCAGCATGTCCTGAAAATCGAAAAAACAACTTGGCAAATTTGATTTCACACAAAATGATAGTGCTTTTTGACTTACCCCGACTATGGCAAGGCCGGTCGGCATCATAAAACCTTTTTGCGAACCGCTTACTGCAATATCAACTCCCCAATCATCCATCTTAAACTCAAGACTTCCAATGGAGCTTACTCCGTCTACAAATAAAAGCGCTGGGTGTTTCAAATCATTTAGGATTTGGCGAACTTGAGCAATGTTGCTGGTTACGCCTGTTGCGGTTTCGTTGTGGCAAACCAAGACAGCTTTTATAGAGTGCGAACTATCTGCTTTTAGAATTCTCCGGTATTCCTCCAATGGCACGCCTTTGCCCCATTCCACCTGAATTGCTTCAACATCTAGTTTAAAACGGTTGCACATATCTACCCAAAGATGAGAAAATTGACCGAACACCGAAGCTAGAATTTTATCGCCTTCGCAAAGAGTGTTGGCTATAGCGGACTCCCACCCACCTGTTCCAGAGCCTGGGAAAATGAAAACCTTTCCGGATTGAGTTCTGAACACCTTCTTGAGGTCCGCGAATAGAGGTAGTGTAAATTTTGGAAAATCTGGAGCTCTATGATCCTCTAGAGGGATATCCATCGATTGGCGAATTTTGAACGGCATGTTAGTTGGTCCTGGTACCGCTAGACAATGAAATCCTGACATGATTAAAAACTCCTATTACAAAGATCTAAGGATCAATATTATCAAAAAAAAACAAAAAAGCACGAGAAAAAATGTAAACGTGTGTATTGTTGACAAAACAAATTTTAATTTTGTAAGTTTGTAAATAATTTCATTTCTCTGGAGTTTTTAAATTGAAAAATTTTGTCGGAAACCGCCTTCGTCTTTTAAGAAAGGAACATGGACATACTCAAGCTCAAATGGCAGAGCACTTAGGAATAAGCGCTTCGTATGTAAACCTAATAGAGCACAATCAAAGAAGCCTCTCATTGAAGGTCCTTGTCGGACTCCTCGAAAATTACAAAATGGATTGGCAGGATATCTTAAGTGAGGATGATGATAAATTACTAATCGAATTAAAATCAGCATTGAGCGACCCTATCTTTGATGATGGTTTAGTCGATTCTCGAGAGCTTCAGGTTATCGCAGACAGTGCACCGAAATTCGCAGCAAATTTTTTAAAGCTATTTGATGATTATAGAAAATTACTCGATACGATGATGCGACTAGGAAGCGAGGGCATGCCAAACTCTATTATGAGAATTTCTACCGAGGCGTTAATTCATGACTTTTTTCGTGACAATTTAAATCACTTTCCCGAATTAGAGGATGCTGCCCAGAAACTTGTAAACTGCCTTCCGAGTGAAACTGAAACACAGTATTCTTTTTTGTGCCAACGTCTTGAGGACTTGCATAAGCTGAAAGTGAAAATACAACCCGTTGAACAAATGGGTGATGTACTTCGCATTTTTGACCGAGAAAAAAAGGAAATCTGGCTCTCTGAAGTCTTTGATAGCATAAATAGAAAATTCCAACTCGTTCATCTTATCAGTTTTATTGAAGAGGAAGCGCTGCTTGAAAAGATAGCCTCAAAAATCAACGACAAAAGTCAAATCACTAAAAATCGTTGCAAGGTGGAACTTGCAAATTATTTTGCAGCGGCAGCTATAATGCCTTACGAGCCTTTTCTCTCACTTGCTGAAGATACAGCTTATGACATTGACCGCCTAGCTATTCGTTTTGGCGCTTCGCTTGAACAAGTTTGTCATCGTCTGACCACCCTTCAAAAGGAAGGTCGTCGCGGCATACCCTTCTTTTTTTTGCGGATAGACAAAGCGGGTAATGTAACAAAAAGATTCAATGCTACAAAGTTTCAGATTGCTCAATATGGTGGCTCATGTCCGGTTTGGAATGTGCATACAGCCTTCAGAACGCCGGGGGTCATCGTTCCTCAATTTGTAGAAATGACAGATGGAGAGCAATTCTTGACACTTAGTAGGACCACCGAGAGGCCAACTCACAGCAGCGAAACGCAGGATCGTCGCTTGGTAATGTCTTTAGGTTGCAGTGTAGATCATGCAGAAAAAATTTCATACGCCCTCCCACTTGCGCCACAAGCAAATCGAATTTTTGCAAAAATTGGAATAAATTGCCACCTCTGTCCTCGAGAAGGGTGTTCTCAAAGGGCCCACCAACCTATGATAAGAGAGTTTAAGATCGATCCTTCTCGCAGAGGTAATACGCGCTACGATGCCTAATTTTTTTAAAGGCAACAAATAAAACCTTTTAAATAAATATTTTTGAATGCAGACGGCGAAGGTAAAAAGTCTTTCGGGAGTTATTGGTGTAAATTAAAAAATATCTCCCACCTTACCTGAAGTTTTGGAAACCTGGCACTGATAACATAAGGTTTTTGTCCGACTTGTGCTTTTCTAGTCACTAACGTATCAATAGAGTTAAGCCAAGTAGAACTGGTTTTAAATATGCCCAAACCTCGCATATTATTAACGCGTCGGTGGCCAAAAGAAGCAGAAGAAAAACTCTTTGAAGCTTTTGATGTTACTGCCGATTCAAAAGACCGGCCAATTAGCCGAGAAACCCTCATTGATGCGTTAAGATCTCATGATGGTCTGGCCTGCACTGTATCAGATCAAATTGATGCAGATCTGATAAGGAAGAGTGCTCCGTGTCAATGCAAAATTATAGCAAATTATGGTGTTGGTACAAATCACATAGATATTACAGTCGCTCACGAAAGCGGCATGGTTGTTACTAATACGCCGGATGTTCTAACTGACGCAACTGCTGACCTTGCACTAACATTGATATTAATGGTTTCTAGACGAGCAGGCGAAGGAGAAAGAGAAATTCGAAAGGGTTTGTGGGCAGGATGGAGACCAACTCACATGCTAGGACGCCAAATTTCTGGCAAAACATTAGGCATTGTCGGTATGGGTAGAATTGGGAGGGCGACGGCTATGCGCGCCGCTCATGGTTTTGGAATGAAAATCATTTTCTATAATCGCTCCGCGTTGTCGGATTGGGGACCTATTGAAGCTAAGCAATTATCTTCCGTAGATGAGGTGTGTGCCTCGTCCGATGTGATAAGTTTGCACTGCGCAAGCGGCAAAGATACTCGGCATATAATCAATCAAAAGGCTATTTCTCAAATGAAATCTGAAGCGATTATTATCAATACTGCCCGAGGAGATGTTATAGACGAAGAAGCTCTAGCTGAAGCCCTTGAACAGCGACTTATTGGTGGCGCTGGACTTGATGTATTTCAAAGTGAACCAAATATCTCCCCCCGACTAATCAATGCACCGAATACTGTACTGCTTCCACATTTAGGCTCTGCAACAACTGAAACCCGCAACGCAATGGGCATGAGAGTACTCAGAAATTTAAAGTCATTTTTCTCTGGAGGAGATGTGCTAGATCTTGTCACTTAGCTAACCTAATCTTTTTTGCGAGGTTAAACATCAAGTTATTATTTTGCACTTACTTTCGGTTCTTTGGGGATACAAGCACAAGCCCAATAATTATCGTGACTAAAGAAATCCAAATCCAAATCGAATGACTTTCATTAAAAATCAATATACCCCAAAAAACGCCGGTTAACGTGACTAGATAGCCAACTTGACTAGAAAATACAGAGCCAAACAGAGAAACTGAAATTACAAACATAGTATATGCAATTACTGTAATTAGGCCTAATCCTATTACCGCAAAATCAACAGGTTGAAGAGGGAAGCTTGGCACAAAAAAACTATTCGTCAATAGAGTGACTGGCAAGAGTGTGATGGCTGCAACTAAATTCATTCCCATAGCTAGCCTTATCGGACCTATAGTAATCGCTGACTTGAAGCTAAGGACAATATTTTCAAGTGCATAACAGAAGGCGCTAATACAGGCCAACAGTATCCATGGTAAAGCTGATTTATCGGGCAGGCTGTTTTTCGGAAAGACAATAAAACAAATAGCAATAATTCCAAGGATTAGTCCAAAAAATCGGGAAAAAGAAAAAGCCTCCAACTTCATAGGTATAGAAAGGCCATAGGTCATTAAAGGAATAAGAGCAACTGTGATGGATAGAATACCGGCGGGAACGTGCGGGGCTGCATAATAAAAAAGGACGCTAGGAATGGCCGCTCCGAGCAATGCTACAATGAAAATAAAGCCAAGTTTGCCCGATATATCCAGAATTGGTTTTTTTCTTAACAAGGTAAGGAAAAGCAGTATTATCCCGGCTAGCATCACCTGAAATTGGCTAATTCCAAAGGGCTTAGCACCATTTTCAACAGCAATTTTACCAAGCGAAAATGACAAGCCCCAAGCTGTTCCCATAGTCAAAAGGAAGACCCATGGCATAACGTTTTTAAATGCTTTTCTCGTTTGGAGTTTTTTCATATAAAAACTCGAGCTGATAGAGTGCTTAATTTATAATTTATGCGAGTATCTTCCCTACATCTCTTGTCTATCACAAAGGTTGAAGTTTGCCAGCGTGATATCACCAACTTCTATACCCGCCCAGTTCTTTATCTTTGGGAAAAAAAAATTATTGGTGGACGAATATACGGGATATCCAAGCGCCCTAATGATGGCTCCGATAGCTACTTCAGAACCACGCTTGCTCCCATCTCTAGCTTTTACCATAGCGCCAAGACCCCATTCGTGAAACGCCGCTGAGTAAACTCCTTCAGCGCCTGTTTTGACAGTGATGGCCTCTTTGTAGGCGCCATTTATAGCAGTACAGGCGCGATTATAACCAGCTATATATGAAGGTTTAGCTGCAATGCTTTTTCTAATTTTTTGACATGCGTAATACCTCATCTCAGAGAGTTTTTCGCTGCCCGAAAACACTGCAAAGGCCCGTGCCCAATTACCTAATGGTGCCGCAAACACGGGAGCACCACAGCCATCGACACCCTGAGCATAACTCATCAAATCTAAACCTGTCATAAACTCTAAAACTCCTAATATTTTTTGTTGGGCTGCGTTTGTGAGTTCAGCATAGCCAGAAGTCTCTCCATTAAGAAGCTTAGATAGAATCAACATACCAGCATGTTTTCCACTGCAATTATTATGTACTTGGTGAGGCCTTTCCATGCTTCTTATTTGGGATACCATTGTCTCTTCATTCGTTGACCAATGGGCACCGCAAATGAGTTCTTCAATTGAAATATCAAATCTCCTTAGCAATTCAGTAATAGCTTCTGTATGGATTGTTTCTCCATTATGGCTGGCGCAAATAAGTGCAATCTCGGCCTCAGTAAATTCTTCTATCCTACTCACAGTGCTGAGATGTTCAATTAAGGCTACAGCTTGTAACGGCTTCATTGCAGACCTTGGAAACACAATACTTTCAACATCTCCCATGCCAATAACAACCGTTCCTTCCGCATCGCAAACAGCGATGTCAACATCATGAAAACTCTCTTTAAATCCGTTTCTATTCACATGAACACGAAGAGGTTCTTTAGTAATTCTCGGCAAATCAATCAGAGGTTTGTACATTTTTACAGCGCTTCCGTTTCCGATGCTGAGCTAGTGTAACATTAGGCTAAATTTTAGGTAAGCTCGCAAAACCTTTAATCATATGAAAGTTTTTTTGCCTAAAGATTATTTACAAATGCGATTGATGGTCGACTGACTGTCATGCTAGGTTTTCTTTTCCAATAATAAAACGTGTCGAAAATAGTGGTTTCAAAATCAACAAGCCAATTTGATGGCGCCGTAACAGATTTCTATGAGAGATATGCTCCCGATGAAATTCGTGAAGCTATAGCTATTTGCCACAAAAATCACATAGTTTCCGATCATTATCCTTACCAAAAGCGTTTAGAACGAAAGACTTATGAGTCTTCAATGCATCGATTGCAGATTGAGTTGGCAAAATTCCAACATTGGATGCGTTTATCAATGCAAAGAGTGGTTGTTGTATTTGAAGGACGCGACGCGGCGGGTAAAGGGGGTGTAATAAAGAGAGTCAGTGAAAATTTGAACCCTCGGACGGCGCACATTATTGCACTCGGCACTCCAACAGAAGCGGAAAAAGGTCAATGGTATTTCCAACGCTATATCAACCATCTTCCAACCAACGGTCATTTAACTCTTTTTGACAGGAGTTGGTATAACAGGGCGGTAGTGGAACGGGTTTTTAATTTTTGTTCATTAGAAGAGGTAAACTCCTTCTTCGCTCAGGTGCCGTCTTTTGAAAAGATGATGACTGATGATGGCATAAGTTTGATAAAAATCTGGCTGAATGTGAGTCGCGGTGAGCAAATCCGAAGGTTTTTATCTAGGGAAACCGACCCACTTAAACAATGGAAGTTATCAAATATTGACGTAAAGGGCCTCTCTAAATGGGATGATTACTCTAACGCAATACGAAACACTTTTGAAAAGACCGATTTGCCTTACGCGCCTTGGACAGTTGTGAAATCAGATGATAAGAGGCGTGCGCAAATACAAGTCATATTGAACATCCTCTCACGCTTTGACTATGATGGAATAGACCGCACTATTTTTTCTGAAATTGACCCGTTGATTTGCGGGGGTGTTGAAATTTGGTCTAGTTGAGAAGAGTTGACATCGGCCATTCAAAGTCGAACTAAAACAGTCTTATAACAGCAAAGGCAAACCTTAATATTTTACAATAGGATATCGTAGTTTGCCGGCAAAAATGTATCAATCATAAACAAAGTCATAGCTATGTTTTACCTTGCCTTCTTACCTTTTGTTCGCGCGAAAATTTCGAGTTTGGGTTCGGCCTCGCGCGCATGCGTATTTATAATTATAATTCTGTTGAGATCTTCTAATGTTGTTGCTGGAACAACAATAGACCTTCGTTACGAGGTGCAGTGGGGAAACTTGAATGTTGGAGAGGTTGAAGCTAGCTGGGTGTTTTCAGGAAACACATACGAAATGGTTGGCAATTCCAGGGCCGTTGGCATCTCGGACAAGGTTAGCAAATATCGAGGCAGTAGTAATGTCAAAGGTCAAATTCGAGATGGTCTCTACACGCCCGTAAAAATTAAAATTGCTGGAGCTTACAAAGGCAAAGAAAGAAATGCCACAGTGTTTTGGAGCGCAGAGGCAGGTTATATAAGCACAGCCAGACACCCAGCTCTAGATCTAGAAAAGGTGCATGCTCTGGATAAAACAATAATTAAAGGGTCAATTGATCCTTTTACTGCTATTCTTCGCGTACTTCACTCAATTAAACAAACAGGTTCATGTAATAGTAATCACAAAATCTATGATGGCCTGCGAACAGCTGAATTAACTTTTCACAATCTTGGGCCCGCTATCCTAGCCGATGATAGACCTAACGCGCATACTGGGCCCGTGATCAGGTGTGGCCTCACTAGCAAGCCAACAGGTGGGCATCAGCTAAAATCGCGTTGGAACAAGAAAAAACGCGACATTGATGATACTATTATTTATGTAGCTGAAATCAAACCTAGTTTCTTTCTTCCAGTGCGCATAGAGATCAAGACTTTTCTTGGCAAACTCACTGCGCGCCTCGCTATTACTGACCTATCAATAAACGTCAGCTAATTACAAAGCTTATGGCGATAAATGCGCTTCGCAGGCATGTGGAAAATAGGCATCTGAGTCTCTCAATTTTTATCTAGTATTGGCTTAATTGCTGTTTTGCGGTGGATAAATAGTGCCGAATAAAACCAGTGCCAAAAAGCGGTCGGGGAAGCTCACGACAATCGTATTCGGTGTGTTGGCTGCAGTCATGTTTTGTGATTTTATTGGATAAAACTATCATAATGACACTGGCTAACGTATTTAAGTTTGCCTTATACAGACATCAAGCCATCCACCTCTTTTATTCAATGATTATAATGATTTGTTATAATAATATGCTAGCCGAAACCCCAGCGACGGTTCCTGTTACTATTATTAGAGATCCCAGCGCGACTTTTAGCTTATTGGAGCGCCTCTGAACTGTCTTCCGAGCAGTAATTAAGTTTACATATTTATCTGTTAAATGTGGAAAGTGAACTTCCATGAGCCTAGCCTCTCATTAAGTTTCTATACAATCGCCTGAATTAGTATCATTTACGTATTTATTTTGTGCAACAAAAAAATGTTGTTAGCCGCCTTATTAAACGTAGGTATGTAGTGTGGTATTATTTTGGGGTATCAGTGCAAAATATTCATCGCTTTTTTTCATAATAGTGAATCGAGTTCCCAGAAGCAGATCAGATTTAATTTCTGTTATGTCCAAATGTATTAAATGCTATTATGGCTTTAACAGAACATTAGACCTATTGATCGTTTAAGGGGTTTGATTCAGAGACTGAAAGTCTACACAAAATGCCAAGAGCTATTGGATTTAAGATTATGTATGACAAGTTGTTCAGCAAAGAGAAGTGCGAATTTATTTTGGTATCTTAATTTAAGTGAAATTTCAAAGCAGAGGTATCATGCACAGTAAGTCGAGGATAAGTGGGAAACATGAAGAATCGATATTAGTTGTTTCATCAGATGCAAAGGGAACGCCTTTAATATGCGAAGAAGGGCTTAGTTTTTGGGGGGGGGTTGATCCAAAATCAGGGAAAATTATTGACACCTTCCACTCACAATATGGTCAATTAGTGAGAGACCGCATTCTTATCATGCCGTCAAGTCGAGGTTCCTGTTCTGGCAGTGGAGTGCTACTAGAGCTTGCGATAAGGGGAATGGCTCCTTCCGCGATTATCTTCAAAGAAATGGAGGATACACTTACCCTTGGCGCAATTGTGGCAAATTATTTATTTAACTGTAATTTGCCTATTATTCGTTTATGCAAAAAAGTTTATGACGTAGTCTCAAAAAGCAAAACTGTTCAAATCAAGGGTAAAAATCTTTTAGCTGATAATTTTAAATTTGAACTCAAAGTTCCAAAAGAAAAAGAACTTCAGTTATCAGAGCAGGAGAAGAAAATGTTGAGTGGCTCTCATGGTGATGCCGTTCAACTAGCGATAAAAATCCTTTGTAAAATGGCGCTTGCAAAGGAAGCAAAAGAATTTGTTGAAGTTACGCGTGTGCATATTGACGGTTGCATATTTGCTAGCGACGCAAACCTAATTTTTGCTGAAAAAATGGCAAGCATGGGAGCAAAAGTGTCTGTCCCCACTACAACGAATGCAATCTCTATCAATCTAGAGAATTTTCAGGCAAAAACAAGTCATTCAGATTTTGATTTAGCAGCAAAGAAACTTGCTGATGCGTATTTAGAAATGGGCGCTTTACCCTCCTTCACGTGCGCTCCCTATCAATCAAATGATAGACCTTGCGCGGGTGAGAATATCGGTTGGTCAGAGTCTAATGCAGTGATATACGCAAATAGTATACTGGGTGCTCGCACAGCTAAACATCCAGATTTTCTAGATTTATTTATAGCGCTTACAGGGCGAGCGCCTTTGTCTGATCTCTATGTGGATCAAAATCGAGAACCTGAGGATATAATTCATGTGGATGCTTTCAGCAAATGTGATGATACCTTCTGGCCAATGCTGGGATGGCTTGCTGGCAAAAAAACCCCGAATTCCGTTCCACTTTTAAAAGGCGTAGAAAAACAGAAGCCCAGTCCTGACAACCTTCGTGCGTTATGTGCGTCGTTCGGCACTACATCTAATGCCGCAATGCTCCATTTAGCAGGTGTGACACCAGAAAATGAGATGGAAGCTAAACTTGATGCAAAGCATCACAGAATCACAAAAGACGACTTCATTCAAGCTTGGGACACTTTCAACATAGGGCCAACGAATATTCAACTTATCGCTCTTGGCAGTCCTCATTCATCATTGCAGGAATTGAAGGAATTTCTGTTTTGGATGGACGGTAATCCGTGTAGTCCGAATGTGAAAGTAATGGTGACGATTGGACGAAACACAAAAAAAAGAAGCGTCAGCGACTGGGATTTTACACACTCTAGAAAAACTTGGGATAGAAGTTATTTCAGACTTATGCTGGTGCTCAATTACCGAGCCAACATTTCCGCCAAAGGCAAAAACCGTTATTACAAACTCAGGTAAATATGCTCATTATGGGCCTGCACTCTCAGGAAGAGAGGTGCGTTTTGGTGGTCTAAAAGAATGTGCGGAAGTTGCAAAGTCTGGATATTGGAAAAACCAATTGCCGAGTTGGCTTGATGACTGAAATAGGAGTTGAATTTCTAGGTGATAGGAGGCAGACAAATATTCGCTCTCGGTCAATTGTCTGATAGCATGGGAGAAAATGGCGCACCCGAGAGGGGTTCGATGCCTATTCCAAGCGCCAGTTCGTGACTGAATCCAGCTATATCAATAGCTTATCATATCGTCACATATGGTCAATTATCAAAACCTTACCTGCAACCTTGCCTGAACCCAGTTCCATGGATCGTGGACCACGGACCACGGACCGGGGTTACTGATGCTCTTTCACAATCAACTTTTCTTTCCTGTGGAAAGACATCGTAGCGTGTTTTCACAGTCCACGGTCGAAAAGCAAACGCGATGAACATTTCTGTGACTGCCATCATCCCGACGTTGTTCGCACACGAAAAATAGCCGCACATTAGGACATTGTTCGACCTGTTCTGTACCGCAGTGTCGCACTGCCTTGCTAGATAAATATAACACCCCATTTCCGAATTACGAAGTTGAAGCCAAACGGCTCAACTATCCGTTCATCGCAGTTGGAAGGCCTCCGGAGATATTCGCGTGAAATTCATCATAATCTTTTTAACAATGCTGGTTTCAAACTCAGCATTTGCTGCTGACGTTACTGTTGAGATGCTCGACAAAGACTCAGACGGTAATCGTATGGTTTACAGTCAGGAGATCGTTGAGATTGCAGTGGGATCGACGGTGACTTGGGTTTCCACCGATAGATTCCACAACGTCGAGATGATAGCTTCGCCCAACGATATGAAATTTGTATCGAAGGGTGCAAAAGAAGCGTCAATCACATTCGACACACCGGGCATTTATTATTACTGGTGTAAGTTTTACAAAGGGGAGGGCATGATTGGTCTGGTTGTAGTTGGAGGCGACACCTCAAACAAAATGCAAGTTGAGAAGGCGAAAACCGTCGGAAAAAGCAAAGATAAACTGAAATCCTTGCTAGCCAAGCTATAATGACTTTTCGCGGTAACAGCCGATTTGGAGTTTAATATGTTCCTAACAGCAAAACTGAATTTGATTTCAGGAATGATTATTGGTGCTGCGTTGATGGCGGCTGCGAAACAACAATGCAAGCAGCGCCAAAATCAACAGCGGCATTCTAGGCCAATTGATCCACCACAAGTCTGAAAAAACAGAAGTCGCGGCTAGCATTGGCGTTTGAGTGACGTTGATATAAA
>MDTB01155442.1_pt1 | contig 11514 bp, 11 predicted proteins | sample 811161 | NCBI WGS metagenome assembly MDTB01 (sample SAMN05326650, study PRJNA326480) | marine metagenome | isolation source: seawater | place: Mediterranean Sea | collected 2009
AAACATCGCAACATGGCCTTCAGGATGCTGATCATTATTAACCACATGAATAACCTTACAGTATTTTTTTAATTTAACGATATATTAATAAGTATTATGCATAATCAAACTACTTCTATTTCCTCATCTTATTTTCCACAAACTGGAGTCCCTCAAGCGTTCTCTAAGCGATCAGAATCGGCGGGGGCACCTATATCTATTTATAATAATTGGCAAGAATTAGACAATGTTTCAATTAGCTCTGTGTTATTAAGAACGGATACTATTGGTGATTTTGCTCGAAACTGGTACCAGTCTGCTTGTGCAATTGTGTTTCAGCCATATGACTCTAATAAACGTATTATTGTTGGAACTGGTAGTCTAATTGAGGACAATACGGTTCGAACTGCCCGGCATGTATTTGAAAATGGTGATGGCCATTATTATTGTCGATTTTTTGATTTTAATAACAACCCATCGTCAGTTTTAGATCGCCCTATTCTCGATGACGTTAAGCAAGCTAGAGATGGTGTTGATTTAGCTGATATTCCATTGAAATCATTAAATAAAAAAGATTTAAAAAAATACTGTAAGGTTATTCATGTGGTTAATAATGATCAGCATCCTGAAGGCCATGTTGCGATGTTTCACTTTGCCAACGGTGAGTTTAAGTTATCGGTTGCTTATGTTGATGCCGATAATTACTTTACATTTCAGCAAATGATTTTTGCAGCTGCTGGTGATGGCGCTTCTGGTGCGGGGCTTATTTGGCAACAATTGGATGGAACTGTATCAATTGGTGCTCATTCTGTTAATAAACGTGCTGACAATCAAAGAGCAATAATTCAATCGGCTCAATTTAATACATGCTTTCACTTACCAACACCTGAAACGGCTCCATATCACACTAAATATGATCAATCTCAAACGTTAGCGAAGGGGCCAAATGGGGAAGGGCCTGAATTTATTCGGTACTATGTGCCAGATGATTTAGACTATGTTTTTGAAAACAAATATTTAACTGACTTCTTTGCTATTTTACAAGACTATGTCATTAACGTTACTCATAAAAGCAAAGGTATACAGGCTGAATTAATTGAAGAAATAAATAAAACAAAAACCTTGGTTTTTAATATAAATAACACTAAATCTGAAAAAGAGGCTTTACTTCATTTTTTATGCAACAAAATAAATACCTATTTTGGTGTTCAGAGTTTAGCAAAGGATTATATTAAAAATAATTCGCAATGGACTTCTTATCGTTTTTTTCCAAATCTTTTTAAATACTTTCAAAATATTCATCAAAAACTTATTCAGGCATCTCCACAAAATGGATTAGAACTTTCTTGTTTTAAATTACCAAAATCATCAAAAAAGAATGGTAGAAAAATAGATTTTGATAAGTATATACCAGTTTTAGATAAAAAATTATTGCCAGATTCTTTTCAATATTTAGTGAATACTATTTTAAAATATTGGCACCAGGGCATTATTTTTGACTTTCGTTTAACAAAACAATTTAAAGATAGTTTAAGTGAGGCAACTAAAAACTCATCTGTACCAGGATCCATGAGAAGTAGTCATCAAAATTTAAAAGGTCTTTTACCGGAGCTTAATTTAAAAGAGCTGAGTCAAAACTCAGAAAGTTATCGTCAATATTGTGAAACTCAATTAAATAGTGGTTCTTCAGATTTATCTTCAACTGCTAAAGGTTATGTTGAGTATACAATTAATCTTTCACATGATCATCGATTAGTATTTGATTATGTAAATGGCACTTTTTATATTTCATTTACTCATTACCAATTTTGGAAATTTGATGGTAAAAATATTTCTACAGTTTGTGATCCCATATCTAAATCGGATGCCATCTATTACCCGTTTTTTAAGCTAATTTAATTTGGCTGGTACCATGTTTGTCTTATGTTAAAATAAGTTACATGTTAGTTGTTAAAACCATTTCCGTAACTTTATATGAACAAAATGCACGAATTTTATATGATGATGCATCAAAGGCGTGTGTCATTGTTGATCCTGGCGGAGATGTCCCCAAGATTTTAACTCAAATTCCATCGGATGCTCAGTTAAGTGCTATTTGGATTACGCATTCTCATATTGATCACGTAAGTGGTGTTAAAGCGATTCTTGATGAGTTTTCGGCTCATTCAATCGATGTTATTTCGCATGCGGATGATCATGTTAACCGTGAGAACTTAGCCATGCAATCTGAAATGTTTCAATTTCCCTATTCTGGTGATTTTGATACGACACAACATTGTAAAGATGGTGATTTTTTGACCATTGGTACATACCGCTTTTTGGTTCTCCACACACCTGGTCATGCCATTGGGCATGTATCTTTTTATTCTGATGATGATAACCAGTTTAAAGCACCGGTGTTGATTGCTGGCGATGCGTTATTTAAGGGTAGTATTGGTAGAACTGATTTACCGGGTGGGAACCATCAAGAATTGCTTGATAGTATTCAAAATAAATTATTTGTTTTACCCTTACATACGGTTGTTTGCCCCGGCCATGGTCCCAATACAACCATTGATAATGAAATCTCTACAAACCCTTTTTTTCTTGATTCCTAATGACGTTTTAACTGAATATTAGTACAATAACGATATGGTTTTGAAAGGCAATCATTTTTTTAATATGTTTATCTGGCTGATCTTAATAGCCTTTATGACCTATCAATCAATTAATCATACGATTTCTGTTCATGATCAGGGGGTTGGTGTTGCCATTAAAGATTACCAAATGCAGTCACAAGCCAGAATTAATTATCTTAATAGCACATCGGCAGCTCAAAAAATTCGTACGGCTACATTATCCGATGCATTTACTAAAATTAGTCGCATCAAACGCGAAATGGATGTTTACAAAAATATTGAGCTTAATGAAGATCTTACGACCTTTATTGATAACCATGTCGATACCTTTCTTTTGACAAGTAAAGAGAAACTTAATCTAATCCAGCTTCAAAATAATTTAAAGCTTGAATCGTTAATTTTTCATAGTCACCTTCAATCATTTAATCGCTTAGTTCAACGCTTACCTTATTCATTATTTGCGTCTAATTATCCGATTGTAATTTTTGAAAATATTCCGACAATTAATGGAGTTGTTGTTGAGCGATAACCAAAGCATCGGATTTATTGGTTTTGGAAATATGGGGAGTGCCATTGCAACTGCTATTCATCGCTCTTTTCCTATGCTCTCTATTTATGTTGTTGAGTCAGATACTACACGTCAAGATGTTATTCGGGCTCAGTTTTCATTTGTTTCACTTGTTGATCATGCTGACTTATTTCAACATTGTCGAGTTATCTTTCTATCAATTAAGCCGCAGCAAGTCTCTCAGTTGTCATCAGATATCATCTCTTATGTTTCGGATAACCACATCTTCATTTCGATGTTAGCTGGTGTTTCAACAGCGTCCATTTCTAATTTGTTTGCTACTAAATGTATTCGGATTATGCCAAATACTCCAGCCAAATTATCAAAAGGCGTTACCGGTATTTTTTCGCCACCATCAGTTTCATCAGATGATAAAGATTGGGTTTTGTCATTATGTTCATCTTTTGGTCAAATTATAGAACTTCAAAATGAAAATGAAATCAATCTTATAACGGCAATCAGTGGAAGTGGCCCAGCGTTTTACTATCGTATGGTCGATGCGTTTATAACATTTGCCTCGTCACACGGTCTTGATCAACACATAGCAAAGACAGCGGCAATTCACACATTGTTAGGAGCGGCTGAAATGTTACTTGATGACGCTAACCCTAAGGCCCAAATTAAACGTGTAACATCACCTAATGGCACTACGCAAGCCGGTTTAGAGGTGATGGATAACCAAAATTTTGACCAACTTATTGAATCAATACTAGCTCGTGCATATGAACGTGCTATAGAATTATCAAAGGAGTCATAATGTTAAATTTTTATCAATTGATTAATGCAATTTTTGATTTGCTTTATTTATTATTGCTTATTCGAATTCTAATCTCATGGATCCCGCACGATCGCTATCATCCAATCATCCAATTTTTGTATCAATCCACTGATCCAATATTAAAACCTTTTCAAAACATTTTTCCAACATCGGTTGGGATAGATTTTTCACCAATTTTTGCATTTATGTTTCTGGGTATTTTAAAAAACATTATTCTGAGAATTCTTTAAATGATACTGGCGATTGAAACTTCTTGCGATGAGACATCGGTTGCAATTGTTGAGCATCATAATATTTTATCCAATGTTTTATATTCCCAAATAAAGCATCATCAAAAACATGGCGGTGTTGTTCCTGAGCTTGCATCACGTCTTCATGCTGAAAAAATTGACGTTATTTTGAAACAAGCATTGGATGATGCTAAAGTTGAATTATCTGATATTTCTCATATTGCAGTTACCGTTGGTCCAGGATTGGAAGGCGCATTACTTGTTGGCATTACTGCTGCAAATATGCTATCGAATACATTAAATATTCCGTTGGTGCCTGTGAATCATTTACACGGCCATATTTATGCAGCAAAACAGAACGCACCATTGGCGTTTCCAGCGCTTGTTTGCTTGGCTTCCGGTGGCCATACCATGATTGTATATATGCAAGAAAACCTTTCATTTGAAATTATTGCAAACACTATGGATGATGCATGTGGTGAGTGTTTTGATAAAGTGGCTCGTATGCTTGGTTTGGGTTATCCTGGGGGGCCAAAAATTGAGCAATTAGCCAAGAATGGTGCCCCTATCATTAAATTTCCTCATCCCGTTAAGAAACAGAGCTCAGCGTTTAGTTTTTCCGGTTTAAAAACAGCAGTAAAAACAAAAATTGAATCCAATGATTCAACGCCTCAAGATATTGCCGCTAGCTTACAATTTCAAATCGCTCAGATTTTAACTCATAAATTATCTCTTGCAATAGAATCTCGACCTGTTTCTCAATTAATTTTATGTGGCGGTGTTTTTGCAAATCACTACATTCGTACAACTATTTGTGATCAAATGACCATCGACAATATTATTATTCCAGACATTTCACTATGTACGGATAATGCGGCCATGATTGGTTTGGCGGCATATGAATATATTCACCAAAATCGAGTTCAGCCGAATTATTTCAAATGTCATCCACAATTTGGCTTGTCATTTCCTGAAACATTATGAACATCAATATCTCTCAAGCCCTTCAACTTAAACAAACACTTAAACTTAATCAAGTTATGATTCAGCGTTTTAATGTTTTACAACAAACCAGCCATGATTTTGAAACCATGATTCAAGATGAATCGAACAAAAACCCATTTATACAATTTCAAAAAATATCCAACTCACAGTCTTTTGGTCAAACTGGTGATGATGCTATATCTGCAGTTGATTTTGCGACTTATAATGAATCTTTATTATCTGTGTTAACAAAACAGCTAGATACACAACACCTTACTGAGCAAGATTATGACATTGTTCTTACGCTCATCGATGCTTGTGATGATCAGGGATTCATTAAAAACTACAAATCTGTCCGAGAGGATATAAAATCAACACACGGTATCGATGATCGAGATGTCTTTCGATGTCTGAAAATTTTGCAATCATTTGAACCCGATGGGGTCGGCGCTAGAACTCTAAATGAGTGCCTTTGGATTCAAATTGACCATTATGACTTAGAGGATGAAACAGACGTTGAACAGCTGAAATATTTGGTAAAACATCATTTGGATGATATTTCAAAAAAAAATTACCAATTAATTATAAAGTCTCTTAAAATTTCAAAAGAAAAATTGACTGACTATATCGAATTTATATCGCATTTAAATCCAAACCCAGCAATCAATTTTTCACAATCAACCACGCAGCTTGTTCAACCATCATTACGCATTGATGTAAAGGATGGTGTATTACACCTAACGAATTTAGAGGAAGAGCGGGTATCTGTTTCTTTAAACAATTCATTGCTCTCGGAATTTGAAAAGTCCCCAACAAAAGAGGCTGAACAGCAATTATATCAAGCAAAAATATGGGTTGAGCATTTTAAAAAACGCCAGCAGTTATTAAAACATTGTGGAGATTATTTAATGAAGAAGCAGCGCTTGTATTTTTTAAATGGTGACGAATTTATATTGCCTTGTTTACAAAAAGATATGGCGAAAGATTTAAACGTTTCAGAAAGTACCATTTCACGACTGGTTCGCTCTAAATATATTTTGTTTAAAGATCAACTCGTTCTGATCCAGTCATTATGTCAACGAAATATTTATGGGAAGACAAAAAAGCAGGTGAAATCTTTGATTCACTATTATTGTCAACGATATCCAAATTTGTCGGACCAAAAATTATCTGAAATTTTGAAGAGTATTGGGCTTCCAATTGCTCGTCGAACGGTTACCAAGTACCGCCATGAAGTCATGTTAAAGTCCAGCTATCAAAGACAAGCCAATCCAAAATGAAATTAATGGTCTTTCATTAATAATTTTAAAACTTCAAGATCAATTGGGTGGGTCAATTTAATATTATTTTTATCGCCACTCATTATTTTGCCTCTAATGCCAATACTTTCCATAAGCCCAGCTTCATCTGTAAATGAGTCTCGGTTCGTTGTTTTTTCATAACAATCTTTCAATAATTTATAGTCAAAGCCTTGTGGTGTTTGAACTGCAACTAAATTTTCTCTATTAATTGTTTTGACAATGATATTATTATCAGTTTCTTTGATTGTATCTGTTAACTTTATTGCAGGTATGACAATAGGGTGGTCCGATAACCCCTTTATAACCGATCGGATTAAATTTATTTTAATGTTAGGTCTTGCTGCATCGTGAATGAGTACATATTGACAAGGTTTAGATATTCTTAAGAATCCGTTAAACACAGATTCTGCTCTTGATTTTCCGCCTTCAACAATCATTATTTTTTTTTGCGTTTTGGGGATTTCTTTTTGGTATTTTTCGATTGAATTTTTTGGAGTAGAAATAATAATTTCTGAGATTTCGTTTAATTTAGAGAATTGTTGCACGCTATGCATTAATACTGTTTGTCCATTAATCAATTCATCTAACTTAGGTTTTGTTTTTGAGTATCGACGGCTTTCTCCACCGGCAGGAATAATGACTGAAATCATGACATTATTGAATCATATTTTACATTAAAAATATACTGTCTCTTAAAGCTCAATCATGATTTCACTTAAATTTTGTGAGGATTTTGTGCGAAAGGTTTCATTTTTGATGTCTATAATTAGTTTTTTAGAATTGAAGTGTTCAATGCCGAACTTTTTAACAATCACATTTCCAGAAAATATTAACAGCTCATTATCGATATCATATACGAGGTTTTCACATGTTAATTTGAAGTTTTGTTGCTTAAGTTTAATGCTTTTTTTAAGCGTCACGGTGTTATTTTCGGCATTAAATTTGCCATAATTCGCTGAAATTGATGTTTTTAAAGTTAACATTTTTTTAATATCTGGATTCTTAATTGTTCTTTTTTTATTGAGTAGCCAGCCAATATTATTAAATGTGAAGGACACATTTTCAGACGCTTCAAATACATTCTCAATTAAGTTTAATTTTAAACGATTTGCTAACATGGTTTTATCCGGCTGTTTAACCGCCACATTTTTTATATAAGTAACAACGCTTTTTTCATTATTTTTAAAGTCAATGAGTAATTCTTTGCTATTTATTGTTGTTTTTGTTTTTAATAAATGGTTAATTTGATCTGAGTCCGATGTGGATTGTTTTCTATTATAGTTAGTTTTAACATTTTTGGACGCTTTAATTTCCGATTTGTCGATAAATAAAATCGCCCGGTTCACATTAGTTGTTGAATCCACTGTTTCTAACGAAAATCCAGCTGAAAAAAATAAGATGTTTTTTTCATCAAAATAATCAAAGCTTTCGGCGAATATGTTGATTTTTCTGATTTTTAATTGGGCTGATTTAGAAAAGTTAGCTCTCGATTCCGAATGGCTATACCGAAATTCATCGGCCTTGACTTGAATTGATTTTGTTGCTGAAGATGGATGAATAATGGCGGTAATATTTTTAGTTGCTAAAATTGATTTGAAACTCGTGTTGATTCGTCCAAAGGTTCCAGTTAATTGCCCAATAACGTTGTCGCCATTTTCATTATAAACATTTCCATCAATAATGTTGGTAGCATACAAAACATGTTGATAGGATTGTTGTCGTAATCGTTCCGTTTTAACATCAAACACTTTTTGTCCGTTTTCATATCCACTTGTTTGAATATTTTTCTGTTCGACATATGGTTGATCATTTGAAAGATTGACCATTACATTGGCATCTTTGTAAATGTAAATGCCAATAATTAATACGAAAATTAGTGATAATCCTACCCAATGAGATTTAGTCATTAGCTTCATCAAAACCATAGGGGGAGGGGTATTTTAAATTGACCTCATAGCTTGTTGTTAATTTTTTGTTTGACACTTTTTTATAGTTATTTTCTGATGAAATGAATCTTGGTAAGGGTAAATGGTACTTTTCACATATAAACCTGTAGTAATCTTCTTTAGATGGGTGTTCTGTTGCTGTTACATTAATAATATCACTTGTTTGATAGCGGTCAGAAAGTAGTGTTTCAAATGTTTGGCTAATATCCTTGATATGAACTAAGTTTACCGGGTGATTTGAATCATAAATTTCAGATTTTGATACTTTCTGTTTGCTATTTCGATCAAATCCACAAATTCCAGAAATCCTTAAAATAAAATTGATTGAATTTGTTGTTTTAATAATATTTTCAGTCTTAAGTAACGCTTTTGCTCGATCTGATGTGTCAGTTTCAGATAATTCATTAACAATGGCATTGTTTTTTTTATAAATACTGGTTGAACTTGTAAACAATATTTTCTTGTATACTGGTAACTGTGATACTAAGTGTGAGATAGAACTGAAATAATCATCAGGGTTTTTTAATTGCCTTGAAAAAGGGATAGTAATTAAACATACATCTGTTGTTGGTAAGCTTAGATGGTCTTTTTTATAAATGTCTAAAAAAAAATGACCGTTGGATCTGCTATGAGCAGGTGAGGATTTTGAAGTTGTAATGATGTTGTCAAACATATGATAATAATCGTTTAAAATATGTGTTCCAACCCAACCAGAACCAATAATTGTTAATGATGGTTTCATTTTTTTATACTATATCACGGGACATCTAATTCAAATTATATTTTCAAAATTCTTGACAAAAAGCTGCTCTCATACTATTAATTTTAAGATATTGCGATAAGCAAAGGAGTCAACGTGAGCGGTAAGTCTAAAGTTAAAGTATCTAAATTTAAAAAACAACGACGAGTAGGGATTGAATTACCTGGGTTAGGAAAACCTGGTGCAACTCGTAAACGTAATTATCCACCTGGACATCACGGTCAGGCTCGCCGTCGCCCAACAGAATATTCAATGCGTTTAACTGAAAAGCAAAAAGTGCTTTTTCATTATAATATTCGAGAAAAACAATTTAGACGTTTCATTAAAGATGCAAAACAAGGTCATGTTGTTAACTGGACTGATAAGTTATTTTCTTTACTAGAAATGAGACTTGATAATTTGGTGTTTAGATTGGGGTTCGCCTCAAGTCTTCCTTCTGCAAGGCAGATGGTTGTTCATCGTAATGTATTAGTGGATGGTAAAATTTTAGATCGCCCATCGGCTATCATTTCAATTGGTCAAGTTATTTCATTCAAAGATAAATTTTACAAATCCATTCAATACGAATATTTAAAAGAAAACCCTTCATTACCATTGCCTGAGTTTTTAGAGCGAACTGAAGAGAAAAAAGGAAAAGAAGTTGGTAAGTTAATTCACCTTCCAACATTGTCTGATGTTCCTTTTGAATTACAGTCTCGTTTTATTTCAGAGCTTTATGCTAATGTTAAATAATTGAAACAATTATCTTTTTTATTTTTTTTTATATTATTTAGTATTTTCAGTTTTTGTGAAAAGCAATACTTTGTTGTCCTTAATAAATCGTTACCATTAGAAAATGAACTTATTAATAATTCGATGACATCCTCTATTGCATCGAATATGATAACGGCATCGAAGCTTACTATTTTTTCAAACGAAAACATTAAACGCATTACGTTATTTTCAACTTATATTAAAGGGGTTACATCATCGTCTCTTGTAGCGCCTTTAAGTAACTCAAATGAAGAGTATGTCTATTTAATCTCACTCGAAGAAGCGTATTTGGATGAGTTTATAAAATTAGTGAAAGATTTACCATCTTACATTCATATCCAACCGAATTTTACATATACAACGTTTTTAAATCCGTCGCAGGAGCCAGATTTTTTAACCATCCAACAGACACCGATGAACTTTATGCGAATCCCTGATGTTTGGTCGTCATCGACAGGTGCTGGCATGCGCGTTGCAGTGCTCGACACAGGCATCATTTTAAATCATAAAGAATTTTGTGATGGACTTGCCACAGTTGACGCTGGCAATCAAACCATGACTTTAAATTCTTGCACTAAAGTTGTTGCTCCTTTTGATTTTATTGATAATGCATCGCCAGGCATATTATCAGGATTATTACCTGTTTCAGGTGCCGATTACGATAATGTTGATAATGCACCCATTGATAAAGATGGCCATGGGTCTCATGTTGCCGGTATTATTGGTGCGAATCTAAATGAGTCTGGAATGATTGGTGCTGCGTATAATTCGGTTATTATTCCTATTCGAGTTTTAGCGCCATATAAAAACTCGAATGGCTCCGTGTCATCCACCGGATATACATCTTTTATTATTAAAGGGATCAACTATGCAGTTACTAACAATGCGGATGTGATTAACATGAGCTTGGGAGGTATTTTAGCGTCTGATGAAGATTTACTTATGCGACAAGCCATTGATAATGCTACAGCTCAAGGTGTATTGGTTGTTGCTGCAGCAGGAAACAACAATTTAAATTTTGATTCAAATAGAGTCGCTCCAGCATATTATGATAATGTGTTAAGCGTTTCTTCAATAGATGCTAATGGTGAGAGATCAATTTTTAGTAATTACGGGTCATCACTTGATGTGGTTGCTTTTGGTGGCCAAGCTGATCCTAGTACTTGGCAATGTATTCAAAATGAAAGTGTCTACAGTGTTAGTATTTCGTCTGCCACGTCATATAAATATACATGTGGAACATCGATGGCGGCACCATTTGTTTCCGCATTAGCTGCTGTAATAAAAAGCTACTATAAAAATGAGAAAAGTCAAACACTAACACCCGCGGAAATACGTCGACTGATTCAAATTTCAGCGTCAGGCAATGTTAAGACTGTTAACTTTGGATATGGGTCGATAGATGCAAGAAATTCACTTTTTTTATCCGGTGCGTCTTTAAGTGATGATAACAATTCACAAGTTTATCTTTCGGATACAGGAAATAATAATTTATTGGTATGTTACCCAAATCCTTTTAATTTATCGTCTGCCTCAACTACGGATTGTCATTTTATACTTAATAAATCGTCATCATATCAATATTGGTTTTTTTCAA
>MDTB01159556.1_pt1 | contig 11514 bp, 10 predicted proteins | sample 811161 | NCBI WGS metagenome assembly MDTB01 (sample SAMN05326650, study PRJNA326480) | marine metagenome | isolation source: seawater | place: Mediterranean Sea | collected 2009
GTTCGGCAAGCTGGTACCACGCCACTATTGGACAATGCTCCCAATGTTGGTTTTAATCCAACAATATTATTGAGAGCGGCTGGTACCCTACCAGATCCAGCTGTGTCAGTTCCCAAGGCAAATGAAGCCAATCCTTGAGCGACTGCTACAGCTGATCCCGAGCTGGATCCTCCAGGTATAATTTCTTTATCAAAAGTGTTTTTTGGAGGTATATACAGTGTTCTTGTTCCAACTAAGCCAGTTGCGAATTGATCAAGATTAGTTTTTCCAATAAGTAAGGCACCAGCAGTTAGTATTTTATTAACGACAAAGGAATCTTTTTTAGGTGTATAAGCAAAAGCTGGGCACGCTGCTGTTGTTGGTATTCCACTGACGTCGATGTTGTCTTTTATTACAAACGGAATTCCCCAAAGAGGTTTATTAAGAACTTTTTTTTTATTTAGTTTAGCTGCTTCAATTTTTACCTCTTCTTTATCACGTAAATTAATAAATATCCCGGGATCATTTACTTTTGTTATCCGCCTGTAAACTTCTTCTATCAATTCGATCGGGTCTAAACCTTTCTGGTACGCACTTCTTAAGGACTCAAAAAAAAACGGTAATTTTTCAATCATTTTTTTAGTTGGTAAAATTAATAAAAACTAATACAACATTCTCTGGTTATGTTGGATACAGCTAATTTTGCTTCGTGCCAGTGCAAAATTTACATCAATAATTTATACTACTGAAATGAATAATCTTTTCCCACTTATGAGTGTTGACGCTGTAGCCAAATCTGGATCAATTCGGAAAGCTGCAGAAATTCTTGCCATTGATTCAACAGCTTTAAATCGACGAATTCTTGCAATTGAGAGGGAGCTCGGTTTTGATATATTTGAACGTATACCAAGGGGGGTTCGGCTCACCACAGCAGGCGAGATTTTGGTTCATCACATTCGAACACAATCTAGTGATTTTGAGCGTGTGAAGAGTCAAATTGCAGACTTATCTGGAGAGAGGCGGGGACATGTTTCAATCGCATGCAGCCAAGCTCTTTTGCCTTATTTTCTTCCTGAACAAATTTCAACCTACCGCAATGAACATCCAGGAGTAGAATTCAGTGTTTTATTGCGGGATCGTGCTGCTGCTGAGCAGGCATTAGTTGATTACAGTGCGGACTTGGTTCTTGTTTTTGAGCCGATTAGATTAGTCGAATTTCAAAATTTGCTTAATATTCGACAAACTCTCCACGCTGTCATGTCGGCTAACCATCCACTTACTAACCAATCAACACTTCGATTGCGAGAATGCTTGGAATACCCCATTGTAATTCCAACAAAAAATTATGGCGTAAGGAATCTTCTGGAGCTTGCTGTTAGGCGAATTGGGTTGAAAATCCAACCCGTATTAGAATCTGATAGCTTTGAGTTTCTTCGGTATTACACAACTGCGGAGGATGTATTAGGATTTCAAATTCCAATAGGGCTTCCGAGACCGCAGAAAAACAGTGATATTGCCATTAGACCAATCGCCACAAAAGACATTCCTCCTGGCTTGTTATACTTTGGTCAGCTTAAGGGTCGAACACTTCCAGTTGCTGCAGCTCGCTTCGCTCAACAAATAATTGAACATTCTATCGCGCGTTTTGAATGTGATTGATTTGCTAACTATCTGAGTTATATTATGAAAACATAACTTTCTACGCAAAATGTCCATGATTTCTTTACATTTTTGCTCAATTCCTTGCCACACGGCATCACCAAAAATTTAAATTTTAAAAAAAGTTTTGCATTTTGTTTGTCGTTACCTGCCTAAAACACTCAGTATCTTATTTTCTAGCGTAATCTGACTGCACTAACTAGATCACTGTGAATCCTAGCTGCTAACTTGGCATCTTGCTTCTGTAGAAGCCTCTGCAACAGCACCAAGACTTCTCCCTTCTCTTTGGTTAGGCTCACCTGCACATCAAGTCGGAGAATGAGTGCTAGCACAAGTAATACTTCTAAAATATATATGTTGTCAGCACTTGTTTTCGTTCTATTTCTGAACCATTGATCTATTTTATCATTATGGCTAACTCCGATCAATTTAGAGCTCGCTTTTTGATTTCACAAGAAATCCTGGACCCACACATGAAGTCTGAGGTAGTGTTGCTCAAGCTCTTTAGCTTTGGTAATATTATAAATCGAAAAATGAAACCAAATAATAGCACCTATTTCCTAAACTGTTTAGCTTTCTTAGTTCATACAAGTTCCACTTGTAGAGATAATTAGAAGGTAGACTGTTGCTTTAGTTGCTGCAAGTAAAATTGACGATCAGAGATACTTCAACACATTCAGTGTTGTCTAAAAAATAGGTACGACTGGTTACAACATAGCAATTCATTTTGTCAAGGGAATAGAAAGCAAAAGGTTAGCTAGCTGCAAAATGTGCATAATTGGCACTAGTGTTGTGCAAAATAAGCAGAAGTTAACAGCTTTTTTTTGTGCAAAATAATGTTTTCGGTGAAAAGATAATTGTTTGCCTCAGGGGGTTTCATCAAAAATTAGTTATCCAAGGAGATCAAGATCATGTCTTCTACATTAATTTCTCGCCGCAACTTTTTTAAAGCAAGTGCTGCCTTAGCTGGTTCTTACGCACTTGGCTCAATGCCAAATTTGGCTAATGCTGGAAGCCATGGACTCACCGTGGGTTTTATCTATGTGGGTCCAAAAGACGATTTCGGCTACAATCAGGCACATGCTGAAGGAGCCGCAGCCGTAAAGCTGATGAAAGGTGTTAGTGTTGTCGAAGAAGAAAATGTGGCAGAAACTGTGGACGTACAAAAGACCATGGAATCAATAATCAATTTTGATGGTGCTACACTCTTATTCCCGACTTCCTTTGGATATTTCGATCCACACATATTAGAAATCGCTCCAAAATATCCAAATGTTCGATTCCAGCATGCCGCAGGCTTGTGGTTGGCCGACAAACACCCTATGAATGTTGGCTCCTATTTTGGCTACATCGGGCTCGGGCAGTATCTTAACGGAATCGTAGCTGGTCACATGTCTAACTCCAAGAAACTCGGTTTCGTTGCTGCCAAGCCTATTCCTCAGGTTCTACAGAACATCAATTCTTACCTTCTAGGCGCACGTCAGGTTGACCCCGCAATTACTTGCCAAGTTATATTTACTGGCGAGTGGTCGCTGGCAGTAAAGGAAGCTGAGGCCACTAATGCACTTGCTGATGCCAACTGCGACGTTATCACTTGCCACGTGGATGGACCTAAGGTGGTTATTGAAACCGCAGCAGGACGAGGTAGTTACGTCTGCGGTTATCACGCCAACCAGTCGCCATTAACGCCTCAAAAGTATCTTACTGGTGCGGAATGGAACTGGAGCGGTGTTTACACCCGTATGGTGCAAACCGTCCTTGACGGAGGAACTATCAAAAATTTTGACCGAGGCGGTCTGGCAGAGGGTTACATAAAAATGTCTCCTCTTGGTCCAGCAGTAAGCGATGCAGCCCGATCCCAGTTCAAAGATACTGAAGCTGAGATGCTTAAGGGTAACTTTGCCGCATACAAAGGCCCACTTAGAGACAATGCTGGCAACACAATTTTAAGCGCTGGCGAGAGCTTGGTCGAAACAGACATCTCGCTCGAAAGCATGAACTACCTCGTTGAGGGTGTGATCGGCTCAACCTCATAAAAACTCGAACGACATGAGGACGGCAGACCAGAACATTAGTCACGGCAAGGAAAAAAATTTCTTGACAGATGTCTGGCTTGAAACGTTGGCAAAGCGTAGCGAGGCCGTTTTACTGCCGCTTGGGGCGCTGATTGTCGGGCTCTTAACTTTCGGGCTTTTTCTTTATTTTCTGGGAAAATCCCCCTTTGATTTCTACGCCTTGGTATACAAGGCCGGCTTTGGAACATCTTTTTCTTGGCAAAATACCCTTTCGCGAACTGCGCCACTACTTTTCGCAGCATTGTGCGTTGCTCTTCCGGCACGACTCGGACTGATGGTAATCGGGGGTGAAGGAGCGATAGTATTGGGTGGTGTAACCTTCGGGGTGCTAGCTGGTTCAGTTTCCGGGCTTCCTGGAATAATAGCGATCTTGCTTTTAACAATTGCAAGTATGTTGGTGGCTGGTGTCTGGATTGGTGCCGTTGGCTTACTGCGCCATTATCGCGGTGTTAACGAAACCATCGCCAGCTTGCTGATGGCATATATTGCAATCGCTGTGATGAATCATCTTGTAGAAGGGCCTTTCCGAGATCCGAATAGCCTTAACAAACCATCGACCGCCCCCATAGAAGCGCATCTCAGAATCGGTGACATCCCGGGTTGGGATGTGCATTGGGGCCTTATTGCAGGATTGTTCTGCTGCCTAGTCTCCTGGGTTCTGCTAGAACGCACAACCTTTGGGTTTGCTGCGCGCATTGCAGGTGGCAATATCAGGGCAGCCCAAGTTCAGGGGTTGCCAGTTGGGCGCTTAATCCTCTGTTTCACTTCTCTTGGAGGAGCATTCGCCGGGTTGGCGGGAATGTTTGAAGTTGCCGCAATACATGGTTCAGCTAATGCCTCGCTAGCTGCTGGATACGGCTACACTGGTATCCTCGTAGCCTTTTTAGCACGTCAAAATCCCATTGCGATTATACCTATTGCAATTTTGCTTGCAGCTTTTGAAGCCTCCTCTGGTCTTATCCAGCGACGCATGGGTCTACCAGACGCAACAATACTAGTGCTACAAGGCTTGGTTTTCGTCTCAATTCTGCTTTCTGAATCCCTCTACGGACGATTCAGTATATTTTATCCAGTTTCTCAAGATTCTAAGGAATGACCGAAACAGATCTTGGCCTTTGGGCGATTCCGATCGCGATACTTGGTGGAGCAATCCGGGTATCCACGCCATTCATGTTTGTCTCCTTGGGGGAGGTGCTGACAGAGCGCTCTGGTCGATTTAATTTGGGTCTTGAAGGCACTCTAATCTTTGGTGCTATGACTGGCTATGCTGCAGCCTACGAGACAGGATCGCCATTGATCGGAATTATGGCTGCAGCCTTTACCGGTGGCCTCTTTGGGTTGTTTCATGGCCTTGTATGTTCCCTTCCGAGAGTTAATGACATCGCCATTGGCATCGCGCTGATGTTGCTTGGTATGGGGCTCGCCTTCTTTTTTGGTAAACCATATATACAACCAGTTGCACCAGACCTGCCATCAATCGAATTTGGATGGTGGTCAGTAATCCCTCAGGTAAAAGCTGCCCTGCGAGTCAATGTACTATTCATTGTAGGCATTTTCGCTGCTATTGGGCTTTGGTGGATGTTCTTTGCTACACGCATTGGTCTTTTGATAAGGGTCGTTGGGGATTCGACTAGTGCCGCCAGAGCAATGGGCCTCAGACCAGTCTTAATTCGAACTGTAGCCACGGCAATTGGGGGCGCTTTCGCTGGCATTGGCGGAGCTTATTTGTCTCTTTTTTATCCCGGCAGTTGGAATGAGGGTATCTCATCAGGCCAAGGCTTAATGGCTGTTGCATTAGTTATTTTTGCTCGCTGGAACCCAATTGCATGTATCTGGGCCGCAATATTATTTGGCGGCGCTGGAGCATTAGGACCAGCCCTTCAATCGGTTGGTATATCCGATGGCTACTACCTGTTTTACGCTGCACCATATGTTCTAACGCTAAGCGTATTAATTTTCACCTCTTCGCCTACCCGGGCTATGGCTGGCGCGCCGGGCGAGTTGTCAATAACTAAATAGGAGAGCGGAATGAATGGTTTAGGTGGTTTGAATAAGTCCTCTGAGGGCATTGTAATCGGTATGGTCCAACTTCAGCTTCCCATCGTAAAAACAACGACTGATCTGGCGGAGCAGACCCAAAAAATTGTAGAGATGGTCGGCAAGGCCCGACGTAACATGGCCACAATGGATTTAGTGGTATTTCCTGAATACGCTTTGCATGGCCTGTCAATGGATACCAATCCCGAAATCATGTGTTCGATTGACGGGCCTGAGGTAGCTGCTCTTAAACAAGCCTGTGTGGATAACGAAATCTGGGGTTGCTTTTCTGTAATGGAAAACAATCCCGGCGGTAATCCATACAATTCTGGGATCATTGTTGACGATAGAGGCAACTTGAAACTCTACTATCGTAAATTACATCCATGGGTGCCTGTCGAACCATGGGAACCGGGCGATTTGGGCATTCCAGTTATTGAAGGACCCAAAGGAACAAAACTCGCCCTAGTTATTTGTCATGACGGCATGTTTCCAGAAGTAGCCCGAGAAGCTGCTTATCAAGGAGCAGAGATCATGCTTCGTACTGCAGGATACACCGCCCCCATCCGAGATAGTTGGAAATTCACCAACCAGTCAAATGCTTTCTGTAACTTGATGATTACTGCGAATGTCTGCATGAGTGGAACTGACGGCACTTTCGACAGCATGGGGGAAGGTATGATTGTAAATTTCGACGGAACGATAATAGCTCACGGGTCAAATGGTCGTACAGATGAGATCATTACCGCTGAGGTACGACCTGATCTTTTACGAGAAGCACGCGCTAATTGGGGCGTAGAAAATAACATATACCAACTCGGTCATCGCGGCTATGTTGCGGTAAAAGGTGGTGCGCAAGACTGTCCCTACACTTACATGAAGGACTTGGCCACCGGTCGCTACAGACTTCTCTGGGAAGCAGACGTGCAGGTAACAGACGGTACCTCATTTGGATTTCCTGCCCCTGAGCGATATTATGGCCAGAAGGAAAAGGAGGTTGCAGAATGATTGATAAAAAAAAAGAAGGACATTGTATTACTTCGCAGCCCTACCCATGGCCTTGGAATGGTGATTTGCGACCGAGTAACACGGCTCTAATCGTGATAGACATGCAGACAGATTTCTGTGGTAAAGGCGGCTATGTCGATGCTATGGGCTACGATCTTTCTTTAACCCGAGCACCTATTGAGCCTATCAAGCGTGTTCTTGCCGCCATGCGAGCCAAAGGCTATCATATAATTCATACTCGGGAAGGTCATCGGCGTGATCTCAGCGACCTGCCAGCAAACAAGCGTTGGCGTTCGCAACAAATTGGAGCAGGTATCGGCGACGAGGGACCTTGCGGTATGATCCTGGTGCGTGGAGAGCCTGGATGGGATATTATTGAGGAACTTTATCCATTACAAAACGAGATTGTAATAGACAAGCCTGGAAAAGGCAGCTTCTGCGCTACTGATCTGGAATTGATCCTGCGCACACGTCGCATTGATAACCTGGTGATCTGTGGCATCACTACTGATGTTTGTGTATCAACCACCATGCGTGAAGCCAATGACCGCGGCTTCGAATGCCTTGTGCTGGAGGATTGCTGTGGCGCTACCAATATCGGCAATCACGAAGCGGCGCTGAATATGGTCAAAATGCAGGGTGGGGTGTTTGGTGTAGTTTCTGACAGCTCGGCTCTTATAAACGGACTACCTTGACTTCAACGGGCTATTTTGTAGAGGGCCCAGTTGGGATCGAGACAATAGGCATGACGATGCGCTTTGGCCGTTTTACTGCGCTTGATAACGTATCAATACAAGTTGCGCCAGGGACATTCCATGCTTTGCTGGGGGAAAACGGCGCTGGCAAGTCTACTCTGGTGAAGTGCATGATGGGCTTTTACCGAGCAACATCAGGCGCGATGATGATAGATGGTCGGGAAGTGCTGGTACCAAATCCAAGGGATGCTCATGCACTGGGTCTCGGGATGGTTTATCAACATTTCACTCTAGTGCCTTCATTGACAGCAGCTGAAAATCTGGTCGTTAGCCGAAAAAACACACCCACTATAATCAACTGGCGCAGAGAGATGGAGAATCTCCAAACTTTCTTAAGGAGTATGCCCTTTTCTGTGCCGTTAGATAGACCTGTGCAGACACTCTCAGTGGGGGAAAAACAAAAGCTTGAAATCCTCAAACAGATCTTTCTTGGGCGCCGCTTCCTAATCCTTGATGAACCTACTTCGGTACTTACACCGGATGAAGCAGATGAGGTGCTTGGTCACGTAAAGGCAATGTGCCAGGCTGAAAAAATTACAGTTTTAATGATAACGCATAAATTCCGTGAAGTTACAGCATACGCCGACAATGTTTCGATCCTGCGCCGTGGCAAAATGGTTGGATCTGGGCAGGTAGCTGTGTTGGACCATACGGATATGGCTCGGATGATGGTGGGGAACGATAAGCTTGCCTATCCTGCATCACGCAAGAACGAAATTGGTGAACCGGTTCTCGAACTCAACAGAGTCGGTGCACAAGACCGATTAGGACTGAAGCAGATCTACATTGATAATATTGTAGTAAATGCGGGTGAAATTGTTGGCATTGCTGGTATCTCTGGCAATGGACAAATGGAGTTGATGGAAGTGCTGACAGGGCAACGCCCTATCTCCGGTGGAGAGGTATTGGTTAAGGGAAGCGTTTATTATGCCACGCGAAAAGAGGCGCGGACCAAATGCGTTCGTTATCTGCCAGAAGAGCCTCTTCAGAACGCCTGTGTGCCGCGCATGTCTGTGGCCGAAAATATTGGATTTCGAAGTTTTGATTTAAAGGGCGGTCAAGCAAGGTTTTGGTTATCTAAATATTCTATAAAAGAAAATGCAGCCAAATTGGTACAGTCCTTCAAAGTAAAGACTGCTTCGCTTGACGCTCCAATGGAGTCACTTTCAGGTGGTAATGTACAAAGGGCCGTTCTTGCGCGTGAATTATCCGATCAAGTGGACTTGATGGTAATTGCGAATCCCTGCTTTGGACTCGACTTCGCTGCAGTCGCAGAAATTCGGACACGAATAATGGCAGCGCGCAACGCTGGAACAGCGGTCCTTCTAATATCAGAAGATCTTGACGAAATCATTGAGCTGGCGGATCGAATTCTAGTCATGTTGGAGGGACGTATCACTTATGAGTGCCTAACAACTGAAGTTGATCCTGCTGAAATTGGTCACCACATGGGAGGGCATAGCTAATGGCAGAGATTGTACAAGCGCTGCCCTACCCATTTTCCTTCAACCCCCTAGAGACAGTCCTGCTGATTATCGATATGCAGAGAGATTTCATTGAATCAGGCGGATTTGGCACTGCACTAGGTAATGATGTGACCCCATTACAATCAATCGTACCCGCAACTTTAAGACTTCTTACTCTCGCCAGAAAGACGGGTATGCCAGTGATTCACACACGCGAATGCCACAAACCTGATTTATCAGATTGCCCTCCTGCGAAGTTGAAAAGAAACTCTCTCGGTCTTCGTATTGGCGATCATGGGCCAATGGGTCGAGTGCTGATTGTAGGGGAACCGGGTGCCGAGATTCTGGATGAACTCGCCCCAATCAAAGGTGAAATAGTCTTGAACAAACCAGGGAAAGGTGCTTTCTACAATACCGACTTATCGGTAGTTCTGGACAGACTTAGAACCAAATTTATTATTTTAGCCGGTGTTACCACAGAGGTTTGCGTACAGACCTCCATGCGGGAGGCAAATGATCGAGGTTTTGAGTGTCTTCTGGCAGAAGACGCGACGGAAAGCTATTTCCCAGAGTTTAAGCATGCTACTCTCGAGATGATCCGCGCGCAGGGAGCCATAGTTGGTTGGACTGCCAAAGTTTCGGAGATTGCAGAGGCACTGAATGAATAGGTCGTTAACCCAATCTTTACATCTGATAGGATTAATCGATGGTGGATGGAAGTCATTTGATTTTGAAGTCTTTCGCAAGGGGATCGAAATCTGCAGACTTTCCCCGGAAGAACCGGTGGTAGCATTGTTGCGCTATGAACCAGGTGCCTCTGTTCCTAAACACCAGCACAAAGGCCTCGAAACCATTCTGGTTCTTGAAGGTGAGCAGAGTGACGAACGTGGTAATTATCCTGCTGGATCGCTGGTCTTGAATCCAGAGGACAGCATTCATTCGGTCTGGTCAAACACAGGGTGCGTTGTCTTAATACAGTGGGAAAGGCCTGTTCTGTTCTTAGGGGACTGACATAGCAAATATGAGTTGGAAACTAAGAACTACAAACTACCCATATCTGAGTTATTCTACGTTTCTTGGTTGTTAGCATCTCATCCATCACACTCTGTGATCGATCGGCAATGTTCTGCTGAGTTGAAGCCAGGAACCCGGCATACCATTGAGTCATTGGAGAGCCCGGAGTATGAACCAAATGGTAAGCTACTTAATCCAGTGTTGCTTCAGAAGACAGCGGCCTTTTCGGCTTCCATTGTTTTTTTTGAATTTACTTGTTCGGCAATTCCAAAAAGTCAGTGCCCTGATTCCTACTAAAGAAGCATTTTTTAAATCTGGTATCAGCCCTAGGTTCTCTAGGACATGGCCAACATAGACACCAAAGAAAAAGTGACTGGAAGGTCGATCGTCTCTAATCCTGTAGAGTGGCTATGGCCTGTACGAGCTGGTGAACAGAATTCAGGAAGTGAAATTGATAGAAATTGTGGTGGAAGAGGACATGGAATAAATCATGAGATGAAATCGACCGCACTCTAGACGGATTTCATTAGTCAGTTTTTCTGCCTAACGACGATCGACATTGGGTCGTAAGCCTTCTCGGTAATCGTCTTTATGAAATTATCATCCCAAGCCAATTCAGCGAGTTCACTCTAGAACATCATTTTGCGCAATTGCGGCCGATCGCTGAAAAGAGTCAAATTGCTTGATTGCAAGATGGCTGTTTCCCATCTCCTGCATTGAGTAAGTCTAGCAGAGGTAGGGTTGCAATGTGTTCTCGACCTGGATCTTTGAACGATCGCGGCTTTGATCTAGATTGTAATCCAGAGTGTTTGTTCTTAATGATCTCTAGAAGTTGCACCGATCGGTCTTTTTTATCCAAGTTGTAGGAAAGGTATCAACGCCCTCTAGTCTCAGCGGTCGTGGTAAGCTCTTTAAACTAAGCAATCGCACCGATCGTTCTTTTTAATCCAAACTCTAGAAAAGATGCTAACGCTCTCTAGTCTCAGCGATCACGGTTAACACTTTGAACTGAACGATCTCGCCCGATCGGTTTTTTACTGTCAGATTTTAAAAAGATATTAGTTTCTTTGGTCTGAGCGGTCGTGGTGTTCCGAGGCCCAATTAGTTAGACGCATTCTAAAAACTACATCGATCGACCTGATCTTTTTTCACCCTTCTTAAATCTTAAGACCTCCGCGCCGGGCGGCATCTACTGGATCGAAGCTAAACAATTCATCGTTTTGTATTTGTTTGGTTTGGGTTAATCCAAACAATTCGATTCTCTGGCGGTTATTTTCATGCAGCACTGCAGCCAAGGTTTTCAGTGTCGTCAGTTCCACCTGCAAGTAGTCCACGTCCACCTCCCGGCGCTGAACCCGCTCCGCAGTCACTAAGGACCAGTTCCGAATGAACTGCAGATCGTCGAGTACTTGCTTCCTCTGCGCTTCACGCTCATCAGCCAAAACCTGTATTGCCGAATTGGCTGCTGATTCAGTAACCTTCTTTTCAATATCCATCTGAATATTGGGCATTCGTGAAATA
>MDTB01214381.1_pt1 | contig 11514 bp, 5 predicted proteins | sample 811161 | NCBI WGS metagenome assembly MDTB01 (sample SAMN05326650, study PRJNA326480) | marine metagenome | isolation source: seawater | place: Mediterranean Sea | collected 2009
CCACCTGATGAAACTATAGGAGCAGTACCTGTAACTAAACTTACGCCAGAACTACCACTTCCAGAAGAACCATTAGTAGCACCTGTTATTCTACCTTGTGCGTCTACAGTAATGTTTGCGTTGGTATAAGATCCAGCAGTTACTGCGGTATCAGCTAGTTTAGTAGCAGTTATAGCATCAGCATTTATTGTCCATGTTGCACCATTACCACTAACAGTAATATCTCCTTTATATCCATCTGTAACTCCAGTTCCAGTTCCAGATCCTCCAGATCCTCCAGATCCTCCAGAAGTCACATTTAAAGTAACAGCTACCCATTGTGATGAATCTGCATCTGTATAGTAAACATAAAGATTACCATCTTCAGGATTCCACCATAAGTCTCCATTAACAGGTTGTCCGGGAGCGGTAGTCGAAGTAGACACGAAAGTATCTAAGTCTCCTGTAAGTTCTTGTAATCTATATAAAACTTGTTTTTGATTGTTATTTAAGTCGTCAGCTCTGATAGAAGATCCGGGAGCATATGTTACGGCTGCTGGATCTATATCAGTTTCTCTATATATATGAACATTCCCTGTACCGGCTGCGGCGGCTGCTCCAAGAGTAAGTACATAACCTACTACTTTATATTCTCCTGAACTTGGGTTTGCTGTTGTTGTGTACGTAAGCGGGCTACCGTTAATTTTAATTTTGATATCTGTAGGGTTTACGTACAGGATGTTAAACGTGTAGGAAGTATTCCCACCGTTGAAATCTTGGGTTGTCATTTGCGTTACAAATTTTATTTATTTAATTGGCAAGTGGATTTATAATCGGTTTTTTAATTTCTGTAGTCTTATGATTTCATCAACTTCCCCTCTTTCATGGGCATCGTTAATTAGTTCGTTAAAGCTTGTTTTCTGATCTATCATCCCTCGTTGACTAATTCTACTTGCAGCAATATTTTGAGCTTTACGTAGAGCATTAGTAATTAAGGTATGGACTCTATTAAAGGACTTTCTGTCTACTTCTGCTCCAGCATCTCTAGCTTTTTTAATGTCTTTTATAAACTGTCTACCAGCTTGACTTTTCATAATTTTTGCTACTTCACTTTTAAAAAACCCATCCTTACCCATAAGACTTGTAATAGCTGATCGTTCTTGAGGAGAATACTCAACACCTTTTCCATTTGTATTTAGTTGAGGTCGAGCGTCAAAACCAATATCAATAAGGAATTGTTTTTCTTTACTTATACGTCCGCTTGATTTAAAAGCTGGCATATATGTATTCCAAAGTCTTCCCATAAAATCTTCAGGTTCTCTAACTATTCCACCATCAACCCAGTCATATCTGTCTGGTAGCATATCTTTAGCTATGACATTTCTGTTAGCAAATAACTGCGTAAACTCTTGTTCTACCTCTTTTAATTGAGGAGTCATTAATCTACCAAGTTCGTTTCTTATACCAGAACCGGGAAGAAGTCCGCTACCAAAACTAGCACCCCAACGACCTAAAGCGGCAGGGTTTCCAGCAAAAATATCAAACATAGGTTCTAATCCAGCTAGAAAAGTTTTGTTAGTTAGGTTTGCACTTAATAAGAATCCAGTTTTGTTTAACCAAACTTCCATATCATTAAAGTTTTCAAGAGTATCGAAGTTATCCATCACGTCAGCAGTCAAAGCGATCCAATCACTTATAGCTCCTAATCCTTCATAGCTATACCATTTACCATCCCAACCCTGATAACTTCTGGGTTGCCAATTAAGTTCTCTCCTAGCTCTCTGTGTAGTTTTATCGTAATGTCCGTTTCCATGAAGACGATTTGTAGTCATCATGCCAACAGCAGACATAACACTAATAGTACCGATAGCTTTTCTTCCAAGCATCTCAGATCTTATGGTGTCGTATGCAGCTCGCATATCTACTTTATTTACATCGATATCTTTAGAAGCTAATAATTTCCTTACATTTGCTGAACTGGTTCTTGGGTCATCAAAAGCATATTTAAAATCATTAAGTCCTCTAGCAAATAAACCGATTGGGTTATGACTTCCTGTGTACGCAATCATGTTGGCTGCTGTACGAGGGAACATCATAAAGGGTTTAAGAAATGGAGCATGTCTGATTAAGTCATTCATACCTTCAACAACTGGCATATCCATGTTCATAGCTATTTCTCTACTTGCGTTAGTAACAGCTTTGTCAGTAATCATCCCAGTGTCATCAAACATCTCATCATATATACCTTTACTCATCGCCTTGAGTTGTCTCTCGCTTACAGCACCGTTACCTTTTTTAAGTAAATCGTATGCTCTACCACGAGCTTCTACTGAACCTATAAACGATCTAGTAAATCCGTCAAACGCTGTCATAGCATTTGCACTAAACCTAAGAACAGGATGTTCAGCTAAATCATTTAGAGCTTCTATTCTATGAAGCATCATTGAAGGACCTTCATATCCTTCTTGCATTTTTGCATCAGCAAAAGAACGTAAAGCTTTCATCGTTCTATCGTTCTTAACTGCTATATCAGATCTCATAATGTAGTTAACAGAACTTGGATCTTTCCAAGCTTGTCTAAATACAACTTTCATATGTTTTGTAGCTTGCTGGAGAGTATCCACCATTCCTACTGTGTACATATATTGAGCACGTCTCATTAGTTCTGGATTATTTACAGCTCCAGCCATAGTTGCTAAAGGTCTTTCAATCATTAAAACCATGTTCGAGAAACCAGCTTTGATAGGTGTACCAAAAGCTGAAAGAACAGAGTTGTAGATATTACCCCATATTGCTTGTGTTAAAACTGATGGCATCTCTGGAGATTTATCCCAGATAAGTCTTGTGAAATCAGATGTAGAACCTTTAAACCAATTATTTAATTGAGAAATAGTTTTGACATTTCCATCTGCTGTTTCGTAAGCCAACATTAATGGCTCAAGCATATGTGGTTTTGTTTGGTCTAATTCTTTTATGAGGTTTATAGTTCTGCGTGTATCTTCTTTAATTAGCTTAAGTTGATCTGCTGTGATTTCTTTTTCTTTATTTATAACAGTAAGTGCTTCGTCAAATAATTGTTTTTTCTTTCCTTTAGAACTAAATATTGATCCAATCCTTTGCTGCCAATTCAACATAGATAATGCTCTACCTCTGACGTATTTCGTCATGGCTTGCATTCTCATTAAGTACTCTAATCTATCTAGAATATTATCCTTAGCTTGTTTAACAGCAGCAGTACCGCTCATATATCTTGCACCTTCAGCCATGTCAGAAACTTGTCCAGATAAAGATTGCTGAACGTAAGCTTGAGCTTTAGCTAAATCCATATTTAGATAATCATCAAAATACTTTCCTATAGCTTTTACTACTCCAACAACGCCCGCAGAACTTAATGTCCTAATTTGTGTATCAGCATCTATACCTTTAAAGAATTGCTGATCTAAAACTCTCTTCATTTGATCGACATTATCGAAGTCATAAAGAGCTGCTGCTAGATCTTCTCCATGTTTTACAACATCAGCTTTTTTAATGTATTGACCTTTAGTACCTTTAAAATCTATATCAACATCTTTAATACGTTTACTAATAGCACTTAACTTCTGCATACCTAGATCATCAAGATCTAAGCTATTCTTCATTGCTCCCGGAGTGAAGATACTTCCAACTCTTCCATGAACGGAATCAACATTATTAGCTATACGATATGAATCAAACTCTGCTCCAAGTAACCCTGTTTCATCTGCTGATCTATAACCTACTTCGTAGTCGTCATATATATCATGTACACCTTTAACAGGTTTAGTTGGGTCAGCACCTTTGCTTAAATTATATCTACCAATATCATCTAGTTCTGCGACACGTCTTGCGTCATTAACCATCATGGCATCTTCTCCAACATTATCGGAGAGTTTTCCAAATTTAAGTTCTTGACTCTTTACCCAGTTCTTAGCTTGTTCACTTTTAGGTATCCACTTAGTTGCTTCATCAACACCTTTTACGGATTTAATAAGTTTGTTAGCACCCATCAAAAAATCGCCGACAAAAGATAAACCTATACCTTCATTAATATTTTTAATACGTTTAACATCTGGACTGTCACTATCTAAGGTTGCCATGTTTTCTGGTATCCAGCCCCATGTCTTCGGCCAGCTCTTCTTTAAAGTTCCAGCTAAATTATCATCTGTTTCATTTCTGGAGTTAACAGAGTCTACAAAGACACCAACTCCAGCATCAATACCAGCAGGACCAAAGAATCTAGCAAATGATCCATCACCTAGTTTCCATTTAATTTTGGAGTGAGCTACGTTTGCTTTACCTTTAAAATACTTAGAAAGATATAGCTGTGGAATTATAAAAGCTGAAGCATCTCTAACAAAGTTAAGAGTTTCATCTTCATATCTTGGTAACTTTGGTATTGCAACATTTGGAATTTTATTAACTAAATCAATTCCAAAATCTGTCACACCGGCTCCGGCGGCTGCCGGTAGTTGACTCCAAGTTAATGGATTTTTAGCATCAAACTTATTTGTTTCCTGCCAAGAATTTTCAAAACCTTCACCAAATAATGTAGGTTGTTCTTCCTCTGGTTTTATCTCTTGTTCGACTTCCTCCGTGGAGGTGTCAGTTGTTGGAGTAGTTGTATCCGTTTCACCTTCCGTAGAAGGTTGTGGTATTTCGCCAGTACGCATTCCTTCACGTAAGTCAAAACCTGACATCAAATCTTGTTGATATGCTTTCGCTTCGTCAGTAACCTCTGGATAAACTATTTCATCATTTTCTTCATTCATTTGTTTGTATAAAACTTGGACGTTTTAATTGTTCTAAAAATTCAAGACTTCCTGTATTTTTGTAACCTAATTGCAGATAACGATTTTGATCAAAAGGTAAGAAACCTCCGTCTAGATCTAATGGGACATTATTAAAGTCATAATCGTATGCACCCAGAAACTCCATAGAAATTGCCAAGTCATAATCACTAGCACCTTCTCCAAATGTTTCATCAGTATCTTCATCACCCTTAAGTTCTTCGACCCATTGTGTAACGTTCTCTGGACCTAAAGCTTCAATCAGTTTGTCTAGATATAAATTTCTTCTCCATTGAGTTTTATCTACTTGAGACTTACCAGCTATTGGACTTTCCTCGTTACCTTTACTATTTGCTTTACTGTATAGATCTGCTACTTCTTTTTTAACCTGCTCAATTACATTATGAACTTTTAAAGGTCCTTCATAATTCTCTTTAATTTTATTTTCTAATAATCTAGCTTGTTGCCAATAACCTTCGAGAGACATATTGTTTCCCTCTTTTAGCTTAGATTGATGTGAGTTCTCGTTTAACCATTCTTTAATAAGAGGGTGCATCATAGATTCATTTAACTCTTTAACAATCTCTATATTTTTACCAACCGCTCTATTTACTGAAGCATCAGTTTTGTTGTAGAGAAGTTCGTCTTTAGATAGGTCATCTAGCTTTTCAATATTAGATAGAACATTAGGTTTTTCTAATGGTTCTAAATCTATAGCTTCCCGGGCGTAGTTAATAACATCTAAACCAGTAAGTAATTCACCATTTGGTCCTTTGTAGTTAAAGCTTCTAGCTATATGATTAGCTCTAGCTGGTACTGTAAATTGACCTTTGTTAAAGTCTTCTCCATAATCCATTAATTGTTGTGGAGAAAAGAATGTATTGGGAACCATAACTGATTCTTTAAATCCTTTATTAATTAATTTATTTACTTTAAGAAGTACATCTTTATTCTCAACATCTAATACTGTGGTCATCTCAGAGTTCATTGATTGAGGTGAAGCCCAATCTGCATTTGGAAAAAATATAGAATTTGCTAAATCAGGTCTAGTTATATCAGCTTCAAAGTCATTCTTGATAGTTTGGAAAATTGTATTACCAATATCTTTAGCGTCTGGATCTGCAATAGCAGCAGCAATCATACTCTTCTTAAGATTACTTTGTAAGTAATCAATGATCTGAGCAACTTCATCACTCTTAGTATCATTAGTAACCTTAGCTTTAGAAAGAACTAAGTTCTCTATATACCCTGCATAAGTGTCGTAGTTGAATCTTGCATTACTTACATTTTGAATTAGCGTCTGCACATTCTGATCCATAATTACTGGCATCTCATAGCCCTGAGCTTCAGCATCTTCCACAGACCACACCTCTCCATTAAGAATAGAATCTGTTAATTCTTTGGTTCTATCTTTGTAGTAATTTTGTTTATGACCAAAACCTTTAAGAGCTTCATCTATCTTTGGATGTGCAAAACCATATTTTCTCTCTTGTGACTTTTTAAGGTCTTTAAGTTTTTTCATCTGAGGTTTATGTAAGCCATAATCTGTAAACTCAAAAGTACCTATCAGCTCGGAATACTCTTTAGAGTTATTCATTTTCTTCTGAGCTTCACCTGTATTAAACTCATCAAGCTCTTTCTTTTCGATGATTTCAGATATTTCTTGCATATCTTCAAAGAATTCATCATTGAACTTAACCTTATCTTTACGTCCTGCATGCTCAAATTCAGAATTTTCAGTAAGCATTTCAACGAATAGATCTTTAGTCAAAGTTCCATTCTTAGCCATCTCCTTAATGATCTTAAATCCTTCCCGGGTAGACTTACCTTTATTCCATCCGTGGATAGATTGACTATCTTGATAGTTAAAAACGCAAGAAGTTCCATTACCACCTCTGATGCAAGACTCTAGTTCTCCAGCATACTTTTCATTTCTGGCAGTTTGTATTTCGCTTTCCCGGACTGCATACCACTCAGCATAGTTACGCTGATCTGTAGATCTTACAGTACCAAAAACATACTCATTTAAAATTTCTGGATTAATATCACCAAACTGTTTATAAAAATTAAATCTATAGTTAGTTAAAGCAGCATTGTAATCCTCATAGGATGTAGCACCTTCTGTAGCTTCCTTAGGATTGTATTGAGCAGCTTTATTTTGTGCCCACGCATTTACAGCTCCAAGTTTTTCAGAAGCATTCATATCTCTAAAAGCTTCAGAAGTCCAGATGTCTCCACCTTGTTGCTCCCAGTTATAAATCTCTTCGTTAATTACTTTTCCTTCTTCTCGAGCTTTAGCTTCAGCTTCTTTAAAAGAAACACCTTGACCTCCTAGGACACCATTCTCCTGCATCCACATATAACCTTTAGCTTTATCAGCTTCTCTTTTCTCTGCATCTTTCTTACTGAAATATTCTCCGAGTGTTGCAGACATATCAGCCAGAGTTTTTAGATCTCTGCCAGCTATCTCGGCTTGTCTACTGGCTTCATTAGTACGTGAATCCCAATAGTTATTCATCCCTTGGTTAATTTCTTTATAGCTCTCCTGTAGAGGAGCTACATAGTCTTCCGATCTTATCGGGTTAAATTCTGGGTTAGCCATTATGCATCTCCGTAATAAATTTCACCATCAATTGTTGGGAAAGTTGTAGTTCCCCAGTCATAAGATGCATTTATATCAGTTCCTCCACCTCCAAAATTTTCCATTCCAGTACTTGTCTCTCCACCACCAGCAAATCCAGCAGCAGCTCCTAAGAACCCCTGTAGTATTGGCATAGATGTATTCTCCATTTGTGGGACGATTGGAGGTAAGTCAGCGACTGGTTGCCACATGACACTTCCATATAACTTATTACGAGCAGACTTCTGTTGATTTCTTATTGCTTCAACTTGACTTTCGTATGCTTCAGCAGATCTAGTTAACTTAAAAGCTAGATCAGCTTGACTTCTGCCAAACGCAGCAAAGTCCATCATCTCTAATCTGGCGGCACTTCTACCAGTGGCTCCACTAGCTAATCTTTTACCTAGTTTCTGATTTACAAATTCAATAAATTTCTTTTCACTCTTCCCAACTGCGTTTGATTGTGCTTGACCTAGTGCAACTTGTGCTTGGGCGTACCCACGGTTAGCTGCTAGATCGTTTTCATTTAAATCGGTATGGTACTTATTTACTTTGGCTGAATATATAGAAAGCTTTTGAAAGTGATTACGCTTACGTAGTTCTTTTTCTCTTTCATATCTTGCTATTGCTGCTCTGTTACGGGCTTTAGCTGCTCTACTAGAAGCTATACCGCCAAGTATTTTACTAGCACCCCCTAAGATTGCTCCTAACACGGCAAAACTCTATAAAGGATAATTTGTTGGGTCCGTATTTTAATTCCCTTAAAAATTTGAACCCTAGGAATCTGAGTAGTTTTATATGAACTTTGTTTCTTTTTTCAACAATGTTCCATAACAACTCATGTGGTTGTCTTTCCACGTAACGCTTCGCTTCTTTAGCAAAGGTATGTGGGTATTGATAAATAGCTGGTGTGCAGACCATCCAGATTTTTCCATCTAGACTTACTCCTGCCATCCCAGCTATGTCACCGTTTGGTACCTCAAAGTAAACTGCTTCTGAATTATTCATTCCTACTATCAATGCACTTTCAGGATCATGTCCATGACCCTCTGTAATCTCCATACGGTCGTCGTCTAACAAATTTGAAGCTACCGTTGTGGCAGCTTCCAATGTTGCAGGGTGAATGTATTTAGACACGCTTATATGATTTGTTGTTGTAATCCCCTTCCCACTGATACGACAGCAATGTTGCTGGAGCTGGGTGTTCTGAGGAAATGGTTATTTTTAAATTCTTATTCCTTTCGTATGTTGGTATAGTTTCAAAATCTTTAGATAAGAAAGTTAAAGCATTAGCATTTATATTGTTAGCAGCATTAACTTCTCTAGTCTCTACGTACTGTGGCTTACCACTTCTATCAAGAGTCAGTTTATATAAACCTACATCTCCAAAACTAAACTTAACTCTATGTACTATGAGGTCTGATCTGCTATCAGATCTCCAGTTTTCACCTGATTGATAAGTATAAAATATAGTTGGTAATTCAACTTGCATGTTAAACAAGTAACCAATTATAAAAGTCTCACTTGACCAGTCACCATCGATTTCTAAATTAGAACCATTAACGGCAACCGTTGTATATCTTCCTAAGTTATTACCGCTATCTGTATCAAAAGCAGCTAACTGATTAGTGCTCTCCAGACCAGTAGGTTTAGCTTTTGTAGATTTACCAGTAGTTGCGTTGTAAGTCCATCCAGTCGAAGACATTGAATGATCTAAGTGTATTGGATATGTATCTCCTGAAGTTACAAAATGACCGTCTGAATCTAATTTGACTGAGTATTTAAGTAGTTGATCTTTGTTATTATTTCTGACTACCACATATAAAGCATCATCTAACATGCAGTGATATGTAATATTGCCAGTTACTGTCCAGCTAAACCATGCTTGCAAGATCCTCTCATTTCCAGAGTCAAAATATCTATAGCCATACAGTTTATTATTTCCAGTTTCACTAAAGAAAATTACATTATTTTCTCGTGAACTAGATATTAATTTTAGATCTTTTGCAAATAGCTCAGAGACTACTGTACTTTGATCGACTACAGACGGCTCTCCTTCTCTAAACAACCTAGACATTTCAAAGAATCTGCTGTATTTTCCAGCATTATCTAAAAAACCTACTGTTGTACCGAGAGAGATTGGATTAGTTTTATAGTTAAAGTTATAACTGGCTAATGCATTAATCTTTGCAGTTTGTGGATTAAGAACGTCACTATCTGTTGTCAGCATAAATTGCTGATTTTTAGTAAATACGACTAATCCTGCATTGACCTGAATCGCATCATAAACAATAGCTGGGTATAAAGAACTACATGACAAGTCGATAGGATCAGAATTTGAAAATGTAGTAGCAGTCTTAGACCAGAAGTTAAAGAAATTTCCTGGACGAGACATGATTATGTTCTCATCACTAAGCATTACTAAACGGTTCCTATAGAAACACATCTTGTTAATAGATTTACCTACAAAGGTAGGACGTGGGTTGGTTCCATTTACATCTGTATCTCCTACTTGGGCATCCTCCCAAGAGACTTGAGACATAGTAAAAGTAGTTGAGTTTGTTCTTACTAATTGAATAGGCATGGTTGCAGGATCAAAAGCAATTTGAGTTCCCGGCTTTGCACATTCTTCCCAAACACCTTCACCATCTAAAAACGTACCATCTGCTTTTTCTTGTCCAATAAACCTAAGATAATAATCATCTTCTTCACGAGCACTGTTTTTAACTTTGACAACAAACCCATGTTTACATTGTTTTGGAAGGTCTTCGACAGTTAAAACTTCTCCTGAGACAGTATTAAGAAGACGAGCGTTTGGAGTTGATATTTGAAAAGCATTCGTAGGTCTGGTTATATAGATTCCATTACCAATAATCTGGACATTAGAGCTAGTAAAATTACCAGTCGCAATGATCTCTGACCTTAGTGAACCAAGAATAGACTCTGCTGTAACTGTAGTTTTAGTATCAAAAGATGTTGGGTTAGGTCTAATTAAACCTAAGTTTGCCTGTATGTTTGCAGTACTTGTTTCATCAACAGTTATTTTGTAGTAACCATCTTTCATATATACATATACATAGTCTCCTGTTTGCCATCCCTCACCCCCGTAAAGGAGGTCGTTTGTTGTGGAGTACCTAGTTCTATACTCAACGTTTGATCCACTTCCAACGGGCGTAGATTGCCCTGTTGTAGTGAGTCTAAAATATAGATTTGATCTACCAGTTTGACCTGAAGTACCAGCTTGGTTATAGATGTTTACCTGATAAGAAAAATCACTACCACCTAGTGTAGATACGGCATCATTATCAACTAAAGTTCCTCCACTATTAATTTCAAATATTCTAGTTGCAACGTTTGGAGCTACGTCATCATCATTAGGCGATGCTGTTGAAGCATTACATCTAGTAACGTTATTAACTCTGGCTGTATGACTGGCTATTGTTCCATCAGTATTGCAATAGTTATTACTAGATCTAACCATTTCTACACTTATTCTTGTAGCTGTAGAAACTGATTGAAAGTTTGTATTATCAAATAAATTTAAAGAATACTGACTAGCATATTTAATCTGATCTAATTCTAAATAAACTTCTGGGGGTCTAACTGCTTCAACAGTCGAAGCCATAGCAACAGTCTTTAATCTGTTGGTAAAGAATGTAAAGTCATTAATAGTTAAAGTCTGTATATCCTCGTCATTACTATGAGTCAGATATGTAGCCATAGCTGAAGTAGATCCAGAGACAGTCATTTCTGAACCATCACTACACTTCCACATATTGATATCGCCAGTCCTACTGACTTGACCTATATATTGTTCATTCTCATCTCTGTAGTAATGAAACCATTTCCCATTAGTTTGAGCGTTATTAGTCCCATCACTTAAAGATGCTATAAATTTTCCTCCGGGACGTTTCATCAAACCATGTGTTACGTCTGGTAAAACATTGTCTGCAACATTAACTTGTCCCGGAACTTTTAGTTCATCTGGCTGTTGTGATATGCCGCCAGTTAATGTTGGTATAAGTTGTGTAACACTGCCCATTATCTAATAAGTGATCTGTAAGGTTGATAAGCTCTGTAAGAACTATTCTTCGGCCAACCCATAAAGGA
>MDTB01087311.1_pt1 | contig 11512 bp, 12 predicted proteins | sample 811161 | NCBI WGS metagenome assembly MDTB01 (sample SAMN05326650, study PRJNA326480) | marine metagenome | isolation source: seawater | place: Mediterranean Sea | collected 2009
ATGTCCGGCGCGCCGATCATCGTGGGGATCAACAGGTTGTTGAAGCCGTTGAGGATCGGGAACAGAAACAGGAACAGCATCACCGTTCCATGCATCGTGTACAGGCCGTTGTAAACGCTGGGATCAACCAGATCGGCCGGGGGTGTGATCAGCTCACCCCGCACGATCATGGCCAGCAGACCTCCCACCAGCAGGAAGAACAGCGAGGTGGCGATGTACTGGATGCCGATCACCTTGGCATCGGTGTTGAAGCTGAAGAAGCGCTTCCAGTTGTCCGGCGCACCGGGCACCGGATGGGGCGCCTTGAGGACGCGTGGGTCGTAATTGGTGGTTGTCATGGCACGTCTCAGGCGTCGTGGGGAATCGAGGGATCCCCTGGGTCATTCACCATCGGGGCTGGAGCCGGCGGCACCGTGGCCCAGCCCTTGTCACCGCGGGCAATTCGGCGGTCGTACAACACACGTCCGGGATCGAGTCCGGGTTGCAGGGGCTTTTTGGCGGTCGCCTTCAGCCAATTGCCATACGCCTCATCGGATTCGACGATGACGTCGGTCTGGTTCTGGGAGAAGTAGGCGCCGCTGAACATGGCGTCCCGTAACCGGAAGCGCCCCTCTCTGGTTGGCGTGAGGCTGTAGGAAATGATGCTGCCGGGGATGATGTCCTGCTTGAGGCGAAAGGCCGGGACGAAGAAACTGTGCAGCACGTCTTCCGAGATCAACCGGAAATTGACGCGTTGATCAACCGGCAGATGCAGCTCTGAACTGCGCACCCCATTGGGATAGACAAATTCCCAACTCCACTGGCGGGCAATCACATCGATCGGGCCCACGTCTGCGATTGGATCGGCTTCCATCAAAGCCGTTGGATCGGTGCCGATGGCGTACTTGTGCTTCGGACCGAGGTTCTGAAGCTTCATGTTGACGTTCATCGTGTAAGCGGCGATCGCGAAGACCGTCACCAAGGGGATGATCGTCCAGATGATTTCGAGCTTGGTATTGCCTTCGATCGGAGCACCGTCGCTTTCGTCGTACTTGTCTGCCCGGTTGAACAACAGCACCCAGCCCATCACGCCGGTGCAGCCGAAGAAAATGAAGGAGCCGATTGCGGTCTCCAGTGCGAACAGGTCGTCGACGTAGGGCGCTGCAGTGGAGGCTTGAGGTGGAAACCAGCTATAGGACCAGGTCCCCATCAACTTGGCAATCACCAGGTTGATCGCCACGGCCATCGTGATGATCACGATGGCGCCGATGTTCGGTCCCTGTTTGGGAGCAGTCGAGGTCATGGCAGCACCTCATTCAGATCAGCACCGGCAGCCAGAAGCTGGTCAGCGGTGATGTGGACGCCGAAATCGCTGGCGAGCCAGGCTCCAAGACTGCCGTGCAGTCCCATCAACACAAGCATTGAGGCTCCTGCCAAGAGGTAAAGCCAGGTGACCTGGCGACCGAAGTCCTTCCGCCAGACGAAGCGCTGATAGCCGCGCCAGACGGTCATGGCGACGATCACCAGCAGGATGGCAACGCCTCCGATGGCGTGCCAGAGCATGGTGTCGATCGCGGTTTGGCCGAGAATGCTGCGGATGCCAGGCAGCGGCACAGCCAGCAACATTTCATAGAAACCGGCGGCCACCGTGAAAAAGGTGATGCCGCTGCAGGCCACCAGGTTGTACCAGCCCACATCATGGAAGCCGCTTCGGGTGACCGGCAGGGCCAGAAAGCGGAAGATCCGCTTCTCCAGGGGGTAAAACGCGCCGGCGAAGTCAAAGGCGATGCCGATGGCGAACAGGCCAATCGTCAGATGCACCAGATTCGGGTGCAGGGGGATGGCGTAGGGAAGATCGTTGGCACCAAGCGAGTCGCTGATCTCATTGATCGGCGAGCTAATTGAGGCGATCAGGGTCACGACAGCACCCCCTCACGAATGGCATCCACCACGGGCACGGTGTGCAAGCCATAAACCCACACCAGCTTGTCTCCCAGGTACACCTGTACAAACACAAGCCCGGCCAGGACGAAGTCGATTGCCAGAAACCCCTTCGGCAGCACCGTTGGGTCCTTCTGGCGAGCGACGTAGCGCCAGCCGGTCAGCAAGGCCAGAACACCGGCCAGAGACCAGCCAATGGTGCTGTGGTAGTTGAGGATGTCCCTCGACGCTCCGTAGGGATTGGCAAGGCCGGCTTCGACCTGACCAAAAATGATGGCGACAAAGATTGCAACCGTGGCAACAATCAGATTCCAGAAGCTGACTTCAAACAGATTCTTCTTTCGGGTGACAACGCCAATCACGTCGAACACAACGGTGATCAGCGCCATAGAGATCACGAAGTGAACGACGATCGGATGAATGACGTCGAGCCAGGGAAGATTCTTGTCGTTTAGGGGAGGAAGCAGCTCGAGCATCGGCAAGCCGAGCGACGCCCTCAAAGCATGGACATTAAAAATCGAGTGGTCAGCCCCTGATGAGGAAATACAACTTGATTTGTCCCACCATCTACCCGATCAGGTGATCTGGGCGACATGAGGCTTCAACCGGTCTTCTTCAGGCGTAAATGAATCACAACCTGGGTGGCGATCACCACCACAAAGATGGGAAGTACCAGGCATAGCGCCGCCAACCGAAATTCGTCCTGCCAAGAGGCCAGCGCTGTTCTGGGCAGGACGTTGTCGGTGAGATAAACGATGTAGCCCGTGAGCAGAATCGCTCCCTCAATCCTCGAAATGCTGCGCCGGGACCAAAAAATCGGTAGGCAAACCAAGGTGGCGATCATCATCACGGGCAAATCCTCGGTAATCAGTTCCCCGGTGACCTGCAGCCCCGCATTGCCGCTGACTGCGGCACAGCCTCCGAGCACCATCAACAGATTCAGCAGGCAGCTGCCAACGACGTTTCCGACAGCCAGATCGGTCCGACCCTTCATGGTGGCGACGACCGATGTGATCAGTTCCGGCGTTGACGTGCCCGTCGCCACAATGGTCAGACCAATCACTGCTGTGGGGACGTTTAAGTAGACAGCCGCTGCACTTGCTCCGCTCACCAGTGTTCTGGAGCCGAGCACAAGCAGCGTGATGCCGGCGACCAGTTGGATCAGGGCGATCACAAGGGCGCGACTCTTCCCAGTCGTTGCCGGGAGAGGTGTTTCAGCTTCTTGATCCTCTGCGTGGTGGTCTTCTCTGGCTGTACGGATTTCCCAGACGGTGTTGATCAGGAGTCCGATCAGCAGGGCGACACCGGCCTGCCAGGTCATCCGTCCGGCCGAGGCCATCCCCCAGGCTGCTGAAGAAATAGCCAGCAGCACGGGAACATCTCTGCGCACCAGGCGGCTCTCGACACGAAGTGGCAAGACCAATGCTGAACAGCCCAGCACAACAAGAATGTTGAAAATATTGCTGCCCACCACGTTGCTGACGGCCAGATCGTCCGCGCCCTGGAGAATCGAGCTGACGCTGACGAACAGCTCCGGAGCACTTGTGCCGAAGGACACCACGGTGAGGCCGATCACCAGCTGGGGGATTCTGCAGAGCGTGGCCAGGGTGACTGACCCTTTAACGAACTGATCTCCTCCAAGGAACAGCAGCAGGATGCCTCCAATCACCTCAAGCGAGTACTGGAGAAATTGGGGCACCTCGGGCATCCGGATTCGCGAGGGAGAGTTGGGCCGATTCTGCTCTGCCGGCAAAGCGACCTAAGGTTCACGCTCCCGAGCCACTGGTCCACTCTTGCTGAACCGCATCAACGCCACCAACATCCGCGGTGACGTCTTTGGCGGCCTTACAGCGGCAGTGATCGCCCTGCCGATGGCTCTAGCTTTCGGCATCGCCGTTGGCAATGCATCCGGAGCGCCGGAAGTGGGGGCCGCGGCTGGCCTCTGGGGGGCCGTGATCATTGGTCTCGTCGCCTCTCTTTTCGGAGGGACTCCCACCCTGATTTCGGAGCCCACCGGTCCGATGACGGTGGTGTTCACCTCTGTGGTGATCAGTTTCGCCAGCACGGCGGAGAGCCCACAAAAAGCCCTGGCGATGGCCTTCACCGTGGGGGTGTTGGCTGGCATTTTCCAGATTCTGTTCGGCCTGTTTCGGCTGGGCCGTTACATCACGATGATGCCGTACACGGTGATCTCGGGCTTCATGTCCGGCATCGGCATCATCCTTGTGTTGCTGCAGCTGGCTCCTTTCCTCGGACAGGACCCGACAGGTGGCGTGATGGGCACGCTGAGTCAGTTGCCGACTCTTGTCCAGGGCACCCGGCCAATGGAGCTGTTGCTGGCCGTGATCACCTTGGCCATCCTCTGGTTCACCCCGGCAGGTCTGAAGAAGTTCTGCCCGCCTCAACTGCTGGCCCTGGTGGTCGGAACAGTTCTGGCCCTGACTGCTTTTCAAGGCGCAGGTCTGCGCACGATCCCTGAATTCTCAGCCAAGTTCCCAACCCTCAGCCTGCCGGATTTCTCTGGAGGCCAGATTCGAATGATGGTGGTGAATGCCGCCGTGTTGGGGATGCTTGGTTGCATCGACGCGTTGCTCACGTCGGTGGTGGCCGACAGCCTGACGCGAACGGAGCATGACTCCAACAAAGAGCTCATCGGTCAGGGCCTGGCCAATGTTGCTTCGGGTCTGTTCGGAGCGCTGCCTGGGGCTGGAGCCACGATGGGAACAGTGGTCAATATCCAGGCAGGGGGACGCACAGCTCTCTCCGGAGTTGTGAGGGCCATGGTTCTGATGCTGGTGGTGCTTCTGGCTGCCCCGTTTGCCTCACGCATTCCCCTAGCGGTGTTGGCCGGCATTGCGCTGAAGGTCGGCATCGACATCATCGACTGGGAATTCTTGAAGCGGGCCCATCACCTGTCTCTCAAGGCAGCGGTTATCACCTATGGGGTGATTCTGCTCACGGTGCTGGTGGATCTGATCACCGCAGTGGGGATTGGTGTGTTTGTGGCCAATGTGCTCACGATCGACCGGATGAGTGCCCTGCAATCCAGACGCGTGAAGACCATCAGCACCACCGATGACGATGTGGAGCTCAGCTCCGAGGAGCAGTCGCTTCTCGATCAGGCGGCGGGCAAGGTTTTGCTGTTCCAGCTGGCAGGTCCGATGATCTTCGGTGTGGCCAAGGCGATTTCGCGTGAGCACAACGCCATTGCCAACTGCAAGGCGGTGGTGTTCGACCTGTCAGAGGTTTCCCACCTTGGTGTCACAGCGGCAATCGCCCTCGAGAATGCAGTGAAGGAAGCGATCGAGGTGGGGCGCCAGGTGTTCATGGTGGGAGCAACGGGAAGCACGGAAAACCGTCTTCGCAAGCTCAAGCTTCTCGATCGCCTGCCTGCGGAGAACATCACCCCTGATCGTCTTCAAGCCCTCAGCCTGGCGGTGGGCTCTCTGCCGTCGACCGCCCGGAATGCCTGACCGTCTCACTCTGATCGCTCCGGACGACTGGCACGTTCACTTGAGGGATGGGGTGATGCTGGACAAGGTTGTAGCCCACACCGCTCGCCTGTTTCGTCGGGCGATCGTGATGCCAAATCTCAAGCCGCCGGTGACAACCACAGCGGCGGCCGATGCCTATCGCGAGCGGATTCGATCGGCCTGCCCAGACGATCTGGACTTTGAGCCGCTGATGACGGCGTACCTCACAGATTCCACCGACCCAGCCGATCTCGAACAGGGTTTTCTCAGTGGTGTGTTCACGGCGGCGAAGCTGTATCCCGCCAACGCCACAACGAATTCCGCTGCTGGTGTGACTGACCTGCAGACGATCAGCGATGTTCTCTCCTGCATGCAGCGCATCGGCATGCCGTTGCTGATCCATGGCGAGCTCACCGATCCGACGGTGGATGTGTTTGATCGTGAGGCGGGATTCATCGACCAACATCTCAGGCCCCTGTTGAAGCGTTTCCCTGACCTGAGGGTGGTCTTCGAACACATCACCACAGAGGAGGCCGTTGAGATCGTGACCTCGACGGAAGCCAATCTGGCGGCCACCATCACGCCTCATCATCTCCACATCAATCGAAACGCGATGTTCGCTGGAGGCTTGAGAAGTGATTTTTACTGTCTGCCGGTGGCCAAGAGGGAACGGCACCGTCTTGCCCTGCGGCGAGCAGCCACCAGCGGTGATCCAAGATTTTTTCTGGGAACCGATTCGGCGCCGCACTCCCGGGAATCGAAGGAGACCTCCTGTGGTTGCGCCGGCATCTTCAATGCTCCCAATGCTCTTGAGAGCTATGCCCAGGTGTTCGAACAGGAGGGGGCGCTGGATCGACTGGAGGGTTTCACCAGTCGCCATGGCCCTGCCTTTTACCGATTACCCGTGAACAACCAGCAGATCACACTCGAACGTGTTGATCAATTGATTCCAGAGCTTGTGGATGGCCTGGTGCCCTTCCATGCTGGAGAAATACTCTCCTGGAAACTGTCCCCATGCACCTGATCAAGTTCAGCTCTGAGGATTGCGGTACCTGCCATCGCATGAGTCACTACGACGGCAAGGTGGCTGAAGAACTGGGCTGCAGCTTTGTTTCCGTCATGCTCCAGGACACGGAGGCCTATCGCAAATACCGGAAAATCCTTCTGGCCCAATACCCGAACAAGGAAGGAATGGGTTGGCCAACTTATCTTCTGGTGACGGATCCTGAGGGGGAATTCGCCATTCACGGTGAGCTGAAGGGTGGTATGCAGAAAGGTGAATTTCGGGAGAAGCTTCGTGCCCTACTGCCTGCTGGCTAGGAATAACGATTCAGTTGCGTGATCATTTTTGAGACGATGGCAGTCCATCCGGTTTGATGGCTTGCGCCCAAACCTCTGCCGTTGTCTCCATGGAAATATTCATTGAAATGAATCAGATCTCGCCAGTGACGATCATCGTTGAAATATGATGTTGATCCATTGAATGGTCTTGAGCCAGTTTTCTGCCTCCTGAAAAGATTGATTAACCGCTCCTCGAGTTTGAGAGAGATCTCCCAAAGATTCAACCTGGTTCCAGAGCCGGTTGGGAATTCCATTTGAAAGTCGTCGCCGAAATAGTGGGCATATTTCTGCAGGGCTTCGATGATCAGATAATTGATTGGCAGCCAAACGGGACCTCTCCAGTTGGAGTTACCTCCAAACATTGGTACAGGACTATCTGCAGGGCTGTAATTAATCGTTCCTTCTTCATCGCCTTCACGATATGTGTATGGATTCTTATCGTAGTGCTTGGATAATCCTCTGATTCCATATGGTGACAGGAATTCCTGTTCGTCAAAGACGCGTCGGAGAATCCTTTCGAGGCGACTCTTCGGGACCAGTGAGTAAAGAATGCGGTCTTGATGCCATTCGCCAAGATAATCGAGCTCTGGGAAAGGTTCCCCTCGATCAATAGCACGTTGTTTCAGGATTGGTTGAATATCAAGCATGGGAAATTGCTGGGTCGTTTCACGATCAAATGAAGCCACCGCCAGTAAGGGAATCAGTCCTGCAAGAGATCTTGTTCTGAGGTAATCAGCGCTTCCGTCCAACCGATAAAGCACGTCGTAATAGAAACCATCCTGTTCGTCCCAGCACACATAGCTGCGCCCATCATCGGAATTCAGGGCGTAGGCAAGTTTCCAGAAATCCTTGATGAAGCGACCAATCGAATCGCTGTAGCCCCTCTGCTCGCGACCGATTTCGACCGCAATTTCCAGCATGTTGAGGCTGTACATTCCCATCCAGGATGTGCCGTCAGGCTGCTCAATCGTGCTGCCATCCTGCAGCGGTTTTGATCGATCAAAGATCGCGATGTTGTCAAGTCCGAGAAAGCCACCATCAAACATGCTGTCCTTATTCAGATCGGTTCGATTAGCCCACCAGCCGTAATCAAGTAGCAATTTTCGGTAATCAGAAGCCAGGTTATCAAGGCATGCTGTTTTCTCCCTCTTCTTTTCAATCTGATGAATTCTCAGTGTTGCCCATGCCCCGATCGGAGGATTTGGATCTGAGAGCGACCATTCATAGGCCGGTGATTGTCCATTCGTTGCGATGTAGTTATGAGTCCTGAGAATGCCAGCCTGGCGTCGTGCTTCGTGCGGGTCATATTCGGCAAAGGCGACTGCATGGAACATCAGGTCCCACTGGCAGAAATAGGGATATTCCCAGGCATCAGGCATGGAGATGATGTCGCTGGCTTTCATGCTTCGCCAGTAGGCCTGATCGGTTTTCCATCGTTCTGCCGGAGGCGTTGGTCCCGTGGTGTCGCCGACCAGCCAACGATGAACAAACCAGTTGTAAACCTGACGACCCCAGTAGAGGCCAGCCCCGGCTGCACTGTGAATGCGTCGATCATCCTCGCCAAGGTCGGGTGCCACCCAGTGCAGGAACTCTTGCCACTCGGCCTGGCGCTGCTCCAGAAGCTGATCAAAATGCTGCGTGCCAAATCGTTCCGTTGCGTCCTCCCGGCCTGATCTTCGAAGTCGCAGGTCCACTGTCCAGCTTTTGCCGCTTTCAATCAGTTGCTCGAGATGGAATGCACTCTTGCTGCCGATTTGTTGAGGATTGATGGCAGCCTTGTCGCCGTCAATGAGATATCGGTGAAAAGCGTCCTTGACGTACGGGGATTGCAGAGGCTGGTTGTACAGCGATTGGGTATTGGTTTCATTGTCTGTGAACCAGAGGTCAGCGTTGTTCTTGCAGCGGAGTTCGTACGCAGGCAGGGAAGAGAGAGGTGGTGTGACGATGCCCCCTTCACAGGAATGCATGTTGTGTTTCGACTCACCTTCTGTGCCCCAGCTCCAGGTGTTCCGCAGCCAGAGTTGGGGCAGTAGGTGGAGCGTTGCCGGCTCGGGGCCTCTGTTGGTCGCCGTCACCCTGATCAGGATGTCTTCGGGGTCGGCTTTGGCGTATTCAATGACGACATCGAAGTAGCGATCCTCCGCAAAGATGCCTGTGTCAATCAGTTCGAATTCCGGTTGTGAGCGATCTCTCTGCCGGTTTTCCTTTCGAAGCGTCTCGTAGGGGAAGGTGCGTTGGGGATATTTGTACAGCGCTTTGGCGTAACTGCCGGTGGGCGTTCCGGCCAAGTGAAACATGTAATCCTTGAGATCTTCCCCGTGGTTGCCTTCTGGGTTGCTCAGTCCAAAGAGACGTTCCTTGAGGATGGCGTCTTCGCCATTCCAGAGGGCCATCGCAAAGCAGATCAGCCCCTGCTCATCGCAGAGTCCGAGTAGTCCATCCTCACCCCAGCGGTAAGTCCGCTGGTGGCTGTGGTCGAAGGGGAAATGATTCCATGCGTCGCCGTTGTGGGAGTAGTCCTCCCGCACCGTTCCCCACTGACGTTCAGAGAGGTAGGTGCCCCAGAGATCCCAGTTGCATTCACCTGCGTCACGTTGATTGCGACGTTGAATCTCAGCCGGTTCCGTCATCACCAAACTGGCCACCTTCACAAGGTAGTCAGCTGTTCAGAAGCTGCTCACGGGACGATTGGAGAAGAAGACCGATGGGGGCAGGGGGACTTGAACCCCCACAGGCCTTACGGCCCAAACGATTTTAAGTCGCGTGCGTCTACCGATTCCGCCACGCCCCCTTTGCGGGCATTCTAAATTTTGGTGAGTCGCAGGACCGCTTTGGATCTTCTGACCCTGCTGAACGGGATATCGCAGCAGAGCCTGCTCGCCATCGCGGCCTACGGGGTCCTTGCAGGTCTCTACCTGCTGGTCGTTCCCCTGGCGCTGTTTTTCTGGATGAACAAGCGCTGGCACCAGATGGGAAATATTGAACGTCTGCTGGTCTACGGATGCGTCTTTCTGTTCTTCCCGGGCATGGTGGTGTTCGCTCCATTCTTGAATCTGCGTATGAGCGGACAGGGAGAGGTCTGAATTGACCCGCGCCAAGGTTCTTCTCATCGGACTGATCGTTCTGGCACTTGGGGGCGTTGGCTATCTCGGATTCGAGGCCCTCGGTGTTCGTGGCTTCTCAGCAGGAATTGCAGCTCAGTCGCTGTTGGTGCTGATTGTGGTTGTTTGGACAGGCTCTTATCTGTTCCGTGTTGTGACTGGGCAGATGACATACATGAATCAGCGTCGTCGTTACCGCGAGGTGTATGACGCCAAGGAGCGTGAGGATCTCGAAGCCCGCTTCGATGCACTTCCCGAGGAAGAGCAACAGGCTCTCCTGCAACGGCTTGGTCTTGACGGGGATGATGTCAGGGCGGACTCATAGGCTCATCGGGTTGCTTCGACGTCGGCCGGGACATGCACGCCATCCATCAGCGTTTTGAACAACTGGAGCAGGAAGGCCGCATGGCATTGATGCCCTTTCTGATGGCTGGTGATCCTGATCTGGCGACCACGCGCGAGGTTCTGCTCGCCCTTCAACGGGGCGGGGCTGACATGGTTGAGCTCGGAATCCCCTACAGCGATCCGCTTGCAGATGGCCCTGTGATTCAGGCCGCTGCCAGCCGAGCACTTCATGCCGGTACAACTCCAGCCAAAGTCATGGAGATGTTGTCGACGCTTCCGGATGACTTTGACTTACCCCTCATTCTCTTTTCCTACAGCAATCCTCTGCTCAATCTTGGTATGCAGCGATTCTGTGAGCAGGCTGCTGGCGCTGGTGCATCAGGGTTGGTGATTCCCGATCTCCCCCTGGAAGAAGCAGATCGTCTTTCACCGATTGCAACACAGCATGGTCTTGATCTGGTTCTGCTTGTTGCGCCCACCACTCCGGAAGCTCGGATGGCCAGAATCGCTGAGAGCAGCCGAGGTTTCACTTACCTCGTCAGTGTGACGGGTGTCACCGGTGAGCGAGCTCAGATGGAAACCAGAGTTGAGGGACTGGTGCAGCAGCTGAAACAAAGTTCACCAGTTCCTGTTGCCGTTGGTTTCGGTATTTCAGGACCAGAACAGGTCAAACAGGTTCGTCGTTGGGGGGCTGACGGTGCGATTGTTGGCAGCGCTCTCGTTAAAAGGATGGCGGCGGCGGGAGCAGCCAACATGGCCTCAGAGGCAGAAAGCTTTTGCCGCGAACTTCGGGAGGCATGTCATTGATCTTGCTTGGGCGAGATCAATGATTGGCCTTCGATAACATAAAAAGAGCCCCGACATCAGTCGGGGCATCAGGTTTTCTAGAGATCAGCTGATCAGATTGGGTGCATCCTCTGATCACTCTTCATCTTCATCGGAACCGCCGACGGGCACCAGACGAATCTGTTTGCGTCCGAGCTTGATTTCAAACTCGTCTCCAGGCTTGAGATCCAACAGGGCGGTGTAAGCCTTACCAATCAACAGATTGCCATTGCCTTGAACAGTGGCGACGTAGCTCAGTTTGCGTCCACCTTTGCCTACACCAGCAACACCCCCGATTCCAAGGCTTACACCTTTGGCATCAAGAAGTGCTTCATAAAAAGCAGTGAAGTTTAAACGGTCGCCACCATCTTTCTTATTCGAGACGTAGCCACAGGCGCGCACCAGATCAGACTTGCTGACATCACCCAATTCCTTGACTTTGTTGAGGAGATCGCTCCCAGTGAGCATTGTTTTGAATTAACGCAACATTATCAACATAGCGTTATG
>MDTB01143466.1_pt1 | contig 11512 bp, 11 predicted proteins | sample 811161 | NCBI WGS metagenome assembly MDTB01 (sample SAMN05326650, study PRJNA326480) | marine metagenome | isolation source: seawater | place: Mediterranean Sea | collected 2009
AAATTTAATTCAAAAATATGAGTTAGATATTACATCAAATAGCGATTGTTTAACTATCCCAAAACTATATTTAAAATTTTATCACGAAAAAGAAAAATTCTTTGAACTTTTTGAAAAAGAAATTAAAGCAGAGTTTGCATTTGTTCTTCTAGAATTTGATCACTTAAAGTCATTAAGGAATGTTTTAATTGGAAGAGATCCAGTTGGAATAAGACCACTTTACTATAGCAAACCTGACAAAGAAGAGAAAAAAATAATTATTTCATCAGAAGTTAAAGGAACATTAAATTTCAAAAAAGAATATGATTCACATGTAATAAATGAATTCCCACCTGGAAATATTCTTGAATTAAATCTAGATGAACTTTCGGGAATAAAACTAACCTATCATAATTATATTAAATGGTTATATAATATTAAAGAAGAGTATTGTGATTCATCATTTTGTAATGGTTTACTAAGTATGGATGGTGATAATAACTCACAATTAGGATTAACTGAAAAAAAAATAACTAATTTATTTTTACAAAGAATTAGAGATTCTACTATAAATTCGGTAAGACGAAGATTAGATGCTGATAGACCTATTGCATTTTTATTGTCAGGTGGTATAGATTCTAGCTTAGTATGTGCTATATCTCAAAAAATACTTGGACATCCAATAAAAACTTTTTGTTGTGGTATGGAAGGAGCATCAGATTTAAAATATGCAAGAGAAGTTGCAGATCATATTGGATCATTTCATACTGAAGTTATTTTTACAGAAAGAGAGGCTTTGTCTGCAATTGAAGACGTTATCTATACAATTGAATCTTGGGATACGACGACTATAAGAGCTTCAGTTGGACAATATTTAGTAAGTAAATACATAAGTGAAAATACAGATTGTAAGGTTGTACTAGTTGGAGAAGGTCCAGATGAAGTTTGCTCATCTTATCTATTTAATTGGTATGCACCAGATGATGAAAAATCAATATCTGAATCATCCAAAAAATATGTAAAAAATATACATTTATATGATTGTAAAAGGTCAGATAGATGTATTTCAAACTGGGGTTTAGAAGGAAGAGTACCTTTTTTGGATGCTGAATTTATGGAAAATTACTGGAAAATTCCATCAAGATGTAGACATCCTAAATTTAAAGGATATGAAAAATGGTGGTTGCGTGAACCATTTAAAGGTCTTCTTCCTGAAAGTGTTTTATGGAGAAAGAAGGAAGCATTTTCAGATGGGATTAGTTCAACGGAAAAATCATGGTTTAGTATTATACAAGATTTTTGTGAAAATAGATATACTAATGACGATTTATTAGAATATTCAAGAAAAATAGGTGTAAATATACCAACCAAAGAATCATTACATTACATGAAAATTTTCAGTGAGAAATTTGGTGAATCCAATATAAATATAATACCAAAAATTTGGCAACCAGAATGGGATGAGAACGGTCTTGTAAGAGATTATGTTGATCCCTCAGCCAGAACTTTAAAAGTATACTAACTAAAAATTTATTTAATAATTTATTCATAAAAAAATCTATTGCATATTAATGACAAAAAACTATATTGCAGGGTTTATATTGACACTAATGTATTTATTATCTAACTTTTTTATGAAATATTGTGGCACCCTTTTCAATGATTTTTGGGATATTGATCAGCTTACAAATAAAATAATTCTTGGAGATATAACAGTTACTGTTGGCTTTATAATATCAATTTTAGTTGGCGTGGTATTCGGTTTCATTTATGATCTTATTGGTTTCAAATCATGGTTAGATCCTATATTCGAAAATTCATTTTTATATGATAGTGACTAAATTTGTTCAAAATTCCAATGTTTAAAATTTTCAGCATGAATTAAAGCTTCATCTTGAGTTTCAAACATTTCTCCACATATAGAGCATTTTAGTTTATTCATCTTAGATAGATCTACATAATCACCCTTATCCTTAAAACACTTACAATAATTTTGCATTTGAATTAGTGTTTCGTGATCATCAGATTCAAATATACAAATATCATCCAATGAACTCTCATTAACAGCCATTACTAAAGGATCATAATGAACACCATTGTATAAAACGTATATTCGTTGAGGATATTTTTTATCTTCACCAAATATATCTACCCTATTACTTTGTACATCTATCGATGCAATCTCCATTTGAAACATATCACTAAATAATCTTAATTCAACAGCTCCTCCCCATGTTCCTGGATTTTGAATCATTTCAATATATTCTTCTTTTGGCACTTCAAACATGTTCTTATCAACATCATTACTTTCTAGATATTGACTAAGTAATTGTCTATACTGAAGTCCTGTTATATCTGAAAAATTTCTATGATCCAAATTATATCCTATAGATGCAAATAAACAAGAATTATCTGCATCAACAAATCTTCTAGTTGGTTCCATATATATTTAATGGTATATACAAATTCTTTTTATATCAATTTTTATTAATTATCAAGAAAATTTAAATGTTTACAAAAACCACTTCTAAGTTTTTTATGTTCACTACCATTACTAGAAAATCCATTATGTATATCCAGTTGAGTAATTCCTTTTCCACTAACCAAAACAGGTTTCTCAAAGTATTCTTTTTCTACAAAATAATTTAATGATAAATCTTCACAATTACCCTTGTATTTTTTAAAAAATTTTTTAAATTTATTAAATCCTATTTTATCATCTTTTAGATAATCTAATATTATTTTTCTTTTACACATTAGATATGGAGTTAAAATAACATTGTGATTTCTACTTGTATGATGATAACCTTTTCCATCACAAACTCTAGCCATATGACCATAAATTGTATTTCTATGATAATTTTTCATTAGCATATTATAAGTATTTACAACAGTATTTTCAGAAGGAAGCGTATCATCATCAATAAATAATACAACGTCATTTTTTGCATTTAAAACTCTTAAAAATCTTAATGCAGAGCCATACAATTTATCTAATTCAAAATCTTTAATATTTTTTACTTTTGGAAAATCAAATTCTTCATAAGTGGATGGTTTACCATGAGATATTATAATTTCATCAACAATACTGTATGTACTAAGTATCATTAAACTTTTTTTTAAATTATGAGGTCTATTAAAATTTAACATTATTATTGATATCTTACCTTTGTTTTCTGAGTAAGGTATATCGATACAATAATTTGATACATTTATTAATAATATTATTGCAATTACTTTACATATATTATTGTAATAATCATTGTTAAATAATCTTAATTTATAAACTTTTATAAATAACATTATAAATATGAGAATGAAGAATATATTTTTGATTATGTTTTTATTCATATATATAATTTAGAAATCATTTTCTGTAATTTTAAAATCATGACAATTTATTAAACTTAAAAAAAAGGATTAATACAAGGTATATCATCAATATTACAACGATAACATGATCTATACAAAGATTCACTTAAATACCTAATATTGATATCTTCATTTGGTTTTATAAACTTGAATTTTAAAAGATATAGATTAATATTTTCTTTGAATATCCATCTTGGAATCATATCAACAACTGTTGTTAAAATAGAAGATGGATATAAATTACTAGATATTCCTTGTGGTGGAGTTGGTTTTATTTCTTTTAGAAAGTCAATCATGTTATCCTTCCATTTTGTTACCCAATACCAAATTGAATCGATATTATCCTTATGCCAATTAATTTCTTCATTAGAAATTGGCCCAAAAATAAAATCTGATTTTAATTTATTAATAATTTTGTTACCTGTCAATCTTTTATTTTTATTTTTTAATCTAGGATCTTTTGTAATTATAAAATTAATTATTTCTTCTCTTTTCTCTTTATCATTCATCATATTATGTAATCTGTCATTATATCTCATGATAAGATCATACCAAATCTTTTTTTTAGATTTGAACTTTTTCAAATCTCGTCTATAATCTCCTATTTGATCTTCATATTGTTTAATTTTTTTAACTAAATCATTATTGTGATAAACATTTGATGTATCTACAATTATCAACTCCCAATTAATATAATCAAATATATTTATTTTATTCTTATCATAATATAAATTGGTTTCAATTATACTTTTAACTTTGTCATTTATAAATTTTTTATTTGACTCTTCATTCAAATCTCCTTTAAAAGGTATACCATGTATAACACCATCATCTGATATACCAATAATTAACTCTCCTTCATCAACTTCACTATATTGACTCAAATAAGCAGTTGTATACTTTGGTAAATAATAATCCAAATAAAATTCAAGATTTTTAATTACTGAATTATTAAAAACCCATTCTCCAGAATACATTAATTCCTCAACATTTTTAGTATCATTTGAATCTATATTGATTCCTTTTGGATAAAATGTGAATAACTTGTATTCAATTGAGGTAGTTTCAAGTCCAATAAAATCTCCATATATGTATTCCATACCTCTATTACTTTGAAAAAAATATATGAAAAAAATCTTTTTTTCAATAATTTTTAAATAAATGTGATCTTCTTTCTATTCAGCTTTGATCAATTTATGATTTGCTATGCAATACAAATGTGATCTTCGATCAATATCTTTACTTTGTAAAGATGAGATTTTGTAATCAATAAACATTCTGTTTAACATGCTTTTGTTACATTTCTTTTAGATTTAAGAACAGCTTCAAGAACAGAACTTGATGGAATATGATGAGAATCTAATCCATCACCCACAATAGGATGTCTAATTAAATTTTCAAATGTTTCTTGATTGATCTCTGGAATAAGTTTCATAAACCTATTAACATGCCATGTTTTTGTATCCAATAATTCTCCTCCAGTTGTAGGTTTAATCAATGAAATTAGTCCACTAGCATTTCTTTCAAACCATTTTTGTTCAACAGTTACTATATTATGATAACCCATTATTTTTGAAATATTATCCATACATTCAACTATCCTTTCGGTTCCAAAAAAGTCATGCTCTGCAACGTCACCACTCTGCCTATGGGCCAAAGTTATAGATTCCAACTCATTAACAAATACAGATGAATTTCTATCTTCTAGCAAAAAGTTATAAGTAGCATCACAGTCAATCAATATAGTATCAGATAAATCTTTTGGATGAATCCATTCTCCATCCTTTTTTACAGGATGATTAGGAGTTCCTATCCATCCATTCTCAAATTCAACCATTTCAAGCTTACCATGCTCAATTCTTGTTACTAAAATCTTTTCAACTTTGGAATACTTATTTCCTCCACATTTAATCTTATCACCAGGTCTAATATTTTTAATCGGAACACTTTCAGCCATAAATACTTGTGGACCAGAAAGATCATTACCTAACTTTACATCGGTGATTGGGTTGACTCTTTCAACTCTAGATAAACCATGAAAACATCCGGCATCTCTTCCATATATATTAGAATTCATTGCTCTTGCAACAGGAGGAGCTGAATAATTACTTCCAAATTTATAAACATCTCCGGTTGGAATCAATGGAGTATTCTCAAATATTCCTATTGCTTTTTCACGATTTATGTCAAAAAACTTAGAAACATATGATTGACAAGACTCATCCTTAAAATTATTAGCATACTCAAAAACATGAGCGTCTAACAATAAGGGTAAGTAATGCTTTCCCCATTTCTTATAACTTTCAGGCTCTATTGCTTTACTAACTTCTCCATTAATATCCTTCAATAGACTATTCTTAAAGCTAACTGATGAGAAGCTAAAAAATGATGTTGATGAATCATGTCTGTCTTTAAACTCTTTCAAAAGACTACTTGACTTTTCAAACTCACGAGCTTCATTATGTGCTATTGTATATGCTATAAGGTTAAGATATTCCCTTTTAAAATCATACTCCTTCCAAAAATTTATATCTTGACTCTCGAAATTTGAAGACTCTATACAAGATCCTAATTTAGGAACAAGCGTAACATTTACATCACTTAGCTCAAATTCATTTCCAAGCCCAATACAAAAATGTCTTTTTGTTCCATAAACAAGAGGACCTGTTTCAATCGAAATTGTATTTGAATCTATTATTTGAGGATTATATCCAAACCTAAACAATTCATCTAGATTAAAATCAGGATTATCAATTTTAACAGATATATATAATTTTGAATTATATACCATACTTGATAATATAAGACCCTCTGCATTACTAAAAACATTACCAATCATCGATCCATCTGAAATATAATATCCTCTTCCTCCTGTCTCATTAGCAATTTGATATCCCATTTTAGTATCTATATCATCACCACTACCGAATCCTATAAAATCTACTGAACATGGATATCCTCCTTTATCTTCACTAAATTTTTTCAAAGCTCCTAGTTCTCCTTTTGGTGGTCTTTGATTTGAAACACCATCAGTAAATATCATTATTTTTGTTAAGATCTCATCTGAACTATTTGACCTAGCCAAATCTAAAGCTTCCTTAAGTCCAGACCATATATTTGTACCTCCATAAGGAGATGATCTATCAATTAATTCTATTGCAGCTTCTTTTCCTGTTGAATTCATTGCAGTAGGCTCAATGATAATATTAGCATCATTACTAAACTCTATGTAACTAAAAAGATCGCCATCATCCAAACATTTTACAGCAGATTTCAAAGATTGATCCACTAAATCAGATAATGTCGATCCGTCATTTTCTTTAGAACCATCTGCATTAGTACCCATTACTGGTACGGCCATCGATCCTGATACATCCTTTACAGCAATTATATGAATTCTCTTTCTTTCTACTGTATCTGGAACATCTATACAAGTTACAATTTTATTTGTAAATTTAGATGTCGATAAACTTATATCAGAATATCCTGTTGCTGATGTACCTTTTGCATCCTTAGGAATAATACGTTTTTCAGGAATCTTTCCTTTTTTCATAGCATCTTGTATCAAGTCTCGTAATGCTAAATTAGGAATTAATTGAGATACTGTTAACTCATCTCTTGTAAAAGGATTTTTTCCTGTAATCCTTATACACTCCTCTGCTGTTGATCTATTTAAAGTCTGTCCAGAAGGTAATGTTACTGGATCCTTTAATAGTTCAAATGTTATTGCATCATAATAACTTTCTGGCACTTGTGCCTCCTCTATACTCACATATCTCTCTGTATTTAAATCTACACTCATTTTAGATAAATTAATTTATATAGAATCTAATACACATAAAATTTTCAATTTTTTAGTGATTTCGACATAAAAGAAAAACAGGCAGTCTCATCAGATACAGCATGCCAAGCTATATGATCACTATATGAAGAGAGCTTCATCTAATATACATATGTTTGACTCATCATCTTTTTATTTTACAAAATGGAAAGATGATGAATCAAAGGAGTTTCAAGTGATCCCGCAATATATCTGCGGAACGATAATGTTAATCACATCATTTTAATAGGAATAGTATTTAAATAATAATGTATATACTTCATATTTCAATTTTTTCACAACCTAAATAAAAAAATAAAACAAGGTATTTCGACATTTTTGATAAAAGAATCAATGGAAATCTCATCAGTTACGACTTTCCAGATCATAAGATACCCCCTAGAGAATATCCCAACTCCTAATTTCGGCGCTAAGCCTGTGACGTGAATTGGTACGTCACGCGGAAGATAGTAAACTAGAATTTACTACCTAAGTGTCCGCCACACCCCCCTCAACATGATTAGAGGAACCAAAGAACTAAAATATTTATTACTTATGTCTTTTGCTGTATACCCACTTTCTGCGGGTGATTTTTTTCCTTTAAATCTGCATTCAATTTTGAAGTTATTTTTTTCAAAGCTATGCTGTTTGAATACCAGGAACTGCCCCCATAAAACTTTTTTATTTATTAAAAGTGAAGATTGCTGTAATGGGAACTAAAAAGTACTGATTGATTTAGTACTTGAATTTATTTTAAGTTGCTGTATGACTTCCAATAAACATACCTGCGTAAGATATACCTTTACTTACTGTAGACTGTAATTATTATTATTACAAATTGCTGTAGGTCTACTCTTTGTATATCTTATATCTACATTCATTGATTACTGAAGTCAGATTTTTTTAATTTTAAGATTTTTTTTCACTTAAGTTGCAGTATGCCCACTCATTAAATTTAATTGGTTTTAAATTTAACAATCTGTAGACTAATAAATGTTTGTTTGTAAGATTTAATATAGGCCAATTTAAAGGCTTTAGCCTAATAATAAATTAAATTAACTAACTATTTTTTTTTCAATTTTTTTAAAACCACGGATACTACGATAAAGAAATCAACCAGAACCTAGCGTAGGAAAAGATTCAACATCTTCCATTTTCAAACCAACATTTGAAATAATCTTATTACCCATGCTTCTAAACGTAATATCATGTGGCTTAGGTAGAATACTCTGTAATTCATACTTATACACCTTCTTAACAACCTCTTGACTTTTAATTCCTAATTCCTTCTTCTTATCTTTCATTCTCTGACTAACAAATTTTCCTTTCTGTTCATTCTCTTTTTTCTTTAAGTCTGACTCCTCTTCCAAAATTTTCATATCAGAAATATATTGATTTAGATCTATATTGGAAGACTTCTTTTCCCTAATCCTCTTTTTCTTTTTTGGTTCATCGTTCTCAATATTATAATCACTAATCTTTTCTCCTAATGATTTTAATGCTTGTTTTCTAAGAATACTATTCAAATATTCTATATCTTCCAAATCATCTTCATAAATAGGCAAACCAGTAATCGGATCTAATTCCATCTCTGCCTCCTCGGCTGTCATTGGCAATCCTGATATAGGATTTATAAAAACTTCCTCCTCAGGGTCTTCATTCTCAAACTGTTCATCAATTACATTAATGTCATCAACTTTTTGGTTATTACCATCAAGTAACTGATCTCCAACTTCAAAACTATTCCCGTCACTAACTCTGTTAGTTTTTCCTTCATTAATATGTTCATAATCTGAAGATCCTTCAGATTCATCATCAGAATCAAATATATTAGATTTCTTATCCATGATTATAATTTACCGATAAATATATCTTTAATTTAAAAAAATCAATTTTTTTTAATTATCATTGATTTATCATTAATTAATGAATTTTTTCTTTCTTATCTCTTACTAATTTTGATATAAATAGATAACTTAATCCAATAGACATGGATAATATCGGATCTGAGCTGCTATTAATAATAATTAATATTAATATAGATAACTTAAAATATCCATTAATTAATAATTTAGAAATTGAAATTGACGGTTCTGGTTTTAAATAACAATATACAAATATAGAAATTCCTAATAGAATTAATGCGTATTCATTTTCAAATATTATATTAACAAAACTCATAAATATATAATTAAATATAGATTTATTTTAAAATATTAATCGTTAATATTAAATAAAAAAATATAATTATCTTTTATATGAATAATAATACTGTCAAAGAAAAAATTATTAAATACGCTTGGGGACCATTATATTGTGTTTTAGAAGATTGTAGTAAAGAAAATTGTCATAATTGTTTTCCTGTATTAGGATGTACTAAACATAAAAAATGTATTGAACAAGGTCAATTTATTGAATTTTCACAATATATGTTAAATAAATCAAAATACGATGATACTAAAAAAATTAATAAAAAGCCTAAAATAAAAAATTGATTAATATTAACATTGAATTCCAAATACAAATGTATTATGTCCTTAGAACTTGATTACTCTGAAACTGCTCACAGTAAGACCACCAATGAACTTGTTATTGAAAATAACATGGTTTTTCAAAAGATTAATTACACAAGAGATATTATGTCTGAAAGGCAATTGGAACACTTAATAGATACAATAGTTACTAACGAAGGTTTTATTCCAGAAATTCATGGAAATTCAATAGTATTTACAAATAATTCAAATGAAGAGAGATATATAATTGATAAAGAGTTGATGATAGTCGTTAAGGAAAAGAAAGTACTTATTGGACCGCTTGAAGATGTGTAGTAATAAAAATTGATTTTTTTATTTTAAAGAATATAAATACCTATTATATATATATCTAAAATGGAGATTGAAAAGTTACCAATTAATATTAAGAAGTTAAATGATCCATGCTATAGATATTGGATGAATTCTATTAAAGTGAAGGAAGAAAATGGATGTACAGAAATATCCAACTTAAATCAAATTGCTGAGACGTTAAATTACCCTCCAGAAATATTATTACAGTTTTTGAGTAGCCAAGTTAGTGCTAAAAAGATAGAACCTAATAAAATTAAATCATCAGTGGAATCAAAAAGATTACAAAGTTTGATATATACATTTATTAATGAATATAAAATATGCTCAAAGTGTGAAAATCCAGAATTAAAGCCAAATTTAGATGGTAAAAAATTATACAATTTATGTTCAAGTTGTATGAATATAACTAAAATTGATAGTAATTATAAAACTACTTATAATGCTATTAAAAATTATTTAATGATTAATAAGTGGCCTGAATCAAAAGGTTCACTTGTTGATAATAAAGAAAATGATGATGATTTATTTAATGATTAAATATTTTTCTCTGAAGAATATATAATGATTAATATTTTGTATCACTATTTATATTTATTAGTTATGTTTTTTTTATATATCTCAAATGCAACAAATAATTTTTTAAAGAATATTAACTCAAAATCATTACGTTCAGATTTGAATTTAGAATTAAATAAAAACTATAGATATATTCCATATAAAAGAACAAAACAAATATTCCACGAAAAAATAAATATGATAGATATCTATGGCGATAATAATAATGAAAGAAATCTTGAACATATATTCCCACAATCTTTTTTTAAAAATGAAACAGACAAAAAATATATGAAATCAGATTTTCATAATTTATATTTATGTAATAATAAATTAAATTCTTACAGACAAAATTTTAGATATATTGATCCAAACGAAATAGATGTAAGTGATATAAATAGGAATGATAAGATATTAGATTTGACAGGAAACACGATTGATTTTACAGATAAAAAAAATTTATTTCATAAAAATGGATATTTAATGGTTTCAAATAAAAAATCAAAAACTTTCATACCATCTGAATATTCAAAAGGAAAAATTTCAAGATCTCTTTCTTATTTTGTAATTAAGTATAATTTTACTAAACATTTATCTGATATTATAGATCCTATTACATTGATAAAATGGAATTTTAATGACCCAGTAGATAATGATGAATATTTGAAAAATATAATATCCTATAGGTACCAAAATAATATAAATCCTTTTATAATTAATCCTGAACTAGTTCTTTACTCATTTATAGATATTTTGAATTATGACGAGAATGAAGAAATTATAAATGATATATTTGAAAATAGAAAATCAAGAGCAATAGACCCATTGATATCTATAAACCATTTAATAAATGAGATTAATAATTTTAAAAAATGATTTACAATTATTATTATCTACGAAATTATATATGGATAAAATTATAAATAAAATGATTAAATTA
>MDTB01209071.1_pt1 | contig 11512 bp, 8 predicted proteins | sample 811161 | NCBI WGS metagenome assembly MDTB01 (sample SAMN05326650, study PRJNA326480) | marine metagenome | isolation source: seawater | place: Mediterranean Sea | collected 2009
GACCTCGGCCCCAGGGGCTGTCCCAGCCTGGGATTTCTGCTTTTGATGGTTTCCAGAGCACAAAATCAGCTGGATGTGCCTTGTACGGCGCAATTTCAACCCGAGCTCCAGCAATCATTTCATCAAGGCTGCGACCTGAAAGCTGGCCATAATCCGGCATCTTTTCAATAGAAAACAAAACATGGCCCTCTGCTTCGTAAGCAAATCCCTTTTCGATAAGCCTAGTGATCATCGCAACCATCTGCGTAATATGTTCTGTTGCGCGTGGCTCAATATCAGGCGGTAGCACGTTCAAAGCTTTGCAGTCTTTATGAAAACTAAAAATAGTCTGCTCACATAATTCAGAAATCGAGATGCCGCGTTCCGCAGCTCTTGAATTAATTTTATCATCAACATCTGTTACATTTCGCACATAAGTGACTTTCGGAAAGGCTGCACGCAAAAGACGGACAAGAACGTCAAATACGACAAGCGGACGGGCATTGCCAACATGAATTCTGTCATAGACAGTCGGCCCGCAGGCATACAACCGGACATGACCACGCTGAATCGGCAAGAAGACCTGCTTTTCCTTTGCCTTTGTATTATAAAGAGCAATATCCATTATCTTCACATCATATTTTTATCAGTTCTCAGATGTTTCAGGCTGTCTGTCCAGCGAGCCTCTGTCTGACAGTTTCGGCTTTCATATAACACAGCAAAACGCCCATATCAGGGCCAAACGCCCGGCCAGTGAGTGCCTTTCGCAACGGCATGAACAAAGACTTGCCTTTCTTACCTGCAGCAGTTCCCACTGCCTTTGTCCATACAGACCAACTCTCTTGGCCAAATGGTCCTTCAGGTAGTTTTTCCAATGCAACAGCAAGGAGATCAGGGTCTTCAATTTCCGGTACAACAGGCTGATGACAAACTGCCCACCAATCTGCAACTTCTGTCAATGTTGTGATATTGCCTCTCACTGCAAGCCAAAAACCCTCATCAACAGTGCCCAGACCTGCGTCAGAAAGACGACCATTTAGAACACTGAAATCGAGTTTCTGCAGTATACGGGCATTTATCTGCATTAATTCATCAGGAGAGAATTTTGGTGTTGCCCGCCCAAAGCTATTGATATCAAACTCAGCAATAATATCAGCCATTAAGGGCTGCGCTATGATCGGTGCTGATGTGCCAATGCGCGCTAACAGACTGGCAAGGGCCAGTGCTTCCACCCCTTCCTCGCGCAATTGGCGAACAGACAGACTGCCCAGGCGTTTTGACAGCCCCTCTCCATCTGTACCTGCCAGCAGCGCTAGATGTCCCATGGCTGGCGGCTGGGCGCCAAGTGCTTTAAATAGCTGAATCTGGGCAGCTGAGTTTGTAACATGGTCCTCGCCGCGAAGAATTGTCGTGATACCGTGGTCAATGTCATCCACAACTGAAGCAAGTGTATAAATGACTCGACCATCCTCTCTTATCAAGACAGGGTCAGACAGGCTGGACATGTGATATGATACGTTACCGCGCACCAGATCTGTCCAGTTAACCTCATCATGTTTGAGCAGAAACCGGTAATGAGGCTGCCGTCCTTCAGCTAATAATTTCTGTTTTTCCGCTTCTGTTAATGCCAAGGCAGAACGGTCATAAACTGGTGGCTTTCCTGCCATAAGCTGGGATTTGCGCTTCAGCGATAACTCTTCTTGAGTTTCATAGCAAGGATAAGCGTGGCCACTTGCCACCAACATCTTCAACGCTTCATCGTAACGTGCTAGGCGGGCTGACTGTCTGTCTTCCTCATCCCATTGCATGCCCATCCATTGCAAATCTTCACGAATGGCCACCTCAAATTCAACTGTTGAGTGGGTATCATCAGTATCATCTATCCGCAACATGAATGACCCACCGGCGTTTCGAGCAAACAGATAATTAATCAGAGCTGTGCGTAAATTACCGACATGAAGCATGCCAGTTGGGCTTGGCGCAAAACGAACTTTTGCAGGTTTCATAGTTTCTCCATAATTTGAGGACGAAAGCCGGATGTCAATGGCAAGCGCCTGTCACGGCCAAAGGCCCGCGCTGTCACCTTGGGACCTGGTGCAGCCTGAAACCTTTTATATTCTGCCCGGAACAGTAACTTGCTAGCTTGGGCCACAGTGTCAGCATCAAACCCTCTGGCTGTAATGGTCTCTATGTCTGCCATTTCCTCAGTGAGGGCGATTAATATCTCGTCGAGAATTTCATAGGGCGGCAGACTGTCCGTATCCTGCTGGTTAGGGCGTAATTCAGCGGATGGCGGCCGCGTGATAATCCTGTCAGGAATGACCTCACCTGTTGGACCAAGGGCCCCTTTCGGGACAGCCGAATTCCGCCAGCGCGCAAGCTCAAAGATACGTGTTTTCCAGACATCTTTAATGGGCGCAAAACCGCCACACATGTCACCATAAAGTGTCGAATATCCCGCTGCGTATTCTGACTTATTGCCGGTGGCCAGAACAAGATGCCCAAACTTGTTCGACAAAGCCATCAATAGCATGCCACGCAAACGGGACTGGATATTTTCTTCTGCAAGACCAGGGTTCTGCCCCTCAAATGAAGGAGCCAGCATATTGTCAAAGGCTGTCATGCCCTTGCGAATAGCAATTGTATCAAGCTTTATGCCCAGCGCTTCTGCTAATTTATCTGCATCTGTGACTGAAATCTCTGCTGTATAGTCAGATGGCATCATCACCGCATGAACCCGATCAGATCCTAGCGCATCCACGGCCAGAGCCGCTACAATTGCTGAATCAATGCCTCCTGAAAGCCCAAAAATGACAGATGGAAACCCGTTTTTATCACAATAGTCACGCAGACCTAGCATCAAGGCCCGCCAAAGGGCTTCATTGGCTCCATCTGGCTGGACAATCGGGCCCGTAAGATGAACATCATCCGCAACACGCCTGAGGGTAAGACAGGATAAATGTTCTGAAAAATAAGGGAACTGACAGGCCAGTTTCCCTGCTCTGTTCAGAGCAAATGAACCACCGTCAAAAACCAGCTCATCCTGGCCGCCAACCATATTCGCATAAATTAGAGGCAGTTCTGTTTCTGTAATACGTGAGACAACCTGCACCAGTCGCTGTTCTGCTTTTTCAACATCAAAGGGTGAGGCATTCACAGACAAAATGACATCAGCACCAGATTCAGCAAGCGTCTCACATACATCTTCAAACCAGATATCTTCACAGACAGCAAGACCCAGACGCCACCCCTTCAGATTGACCGGTCCATGTAATGCGCCAGCAGTAAAATTACGCTTATCATCAAATACACCATAATTGGGCAGGTTGACCTTATCGCGTCTTGCTTGAATAACGCCTTCAGCAATCAGAAACACACTGTTGAATAATCGGCCAGCGTTCCTGTATGGCGCGCCAACAATCACAGCTGGCCCACCATCAGCTGACAGCTCTGCGATATCCTGAAGTGCCTTTTCAATCCGCGACATGAAATCCTGCCTCAGAACAAGGTCATCAGCTGGATAACCTGCCAGATACATTTCTGGGGTCAACAAGCAATCTGCTCCCATCTCAGCGGCCCGTTTACGTTTCTGACAGAGAGATTCAAAATTTGCTTTAACATTACCCAAGTGAGGGTTTGCTTGCATAACAGCGATTGTCAGCTCTGTTGATTTTTGCTCAGACATGGGGCTTTTCGCTGCTTAATTTGTTCTTTTATGAAGAAATTCACGACCGATTTTCACGCGCTTTTCGCCATCATAGTCTATGATATCTGCTGTTGCGTACGTCTCTGACCATTTTTCAGGTAAATAAGAACCTGTTCCTATCATATCGACAGGCGTCTTTGCTAGCGAAAAAACACGGCATTTGTCAGGGCTGAACCCACTTGAAGCAACGATTTTTACTTGGTCAAACCCTTCCTTATTCAGCTCTTCACGCATATGCCATATCGCCGCCGCAGATACGCCTGTACCCATAAGGTGTCTCAATTCAGCTTCTGAGCGATACCCCCGGATTGCCTCAGGCACATTGCGTTCAAGAACTGCGTAGGATAACGGGGTGTCTAGACCCTGCAAAAAACGACCACCATGCGTATCCAAACGCACAGACAATTTTCCATCTTTCGCAAGCTTGGAGAAGTGTTTCGCCACACGAAGAGCGTCATCAACTTCTTTTCCAAAATAGTCAACCAGTACGGTCAGGGGCTTATCTGGAAACGTCTGATGAAACAGCATTGCAGCTTCAAGCGTGCCATTTGCATAACCGATGAGTGCATGTGGCATTGTCCCCATACCCATATCTTGTTCAAAGAAATGGGCTGTCGCGTCAGTTGCACACCCAACAAAGCCACGCGCACCAACCTTCAACTGTGCCTTAGCAGAACCAACAGATGCACCATAAGCCATAAGCTCAGCCATATCTGTGCCTGCACAATGACGGGCATCCATAGCTAGAAAACCAACATTAGGTAAATCAACGCACATCTGATAGGCATTCCAGGCTGCCACACAAGGGCTGCCCAATCGTTGCAGAAAAATGGTTTCAAGATCAACCAACTCGGAAAGTTTGCCAGAAATATAGAACATCGGCTCACCAGCCCCCACCCACGCCCCTTCTTTATGAAGCTGTTCAATGCGGATATCTGCCCTCCTGTCAGAGGCCATCATCTTCAGCCAATCTACCGCTAATCGCGGCGCTAAAGTTACCGGCCTACGCATGAAAACAGCATAGGTCACCTGACTGTCCTTATGGGCCGTCACAATGGACCGGGTCAGATTGAAATAACTGTCAGTATATTTAGGCTGCTCAGAGACAGAAGGCCCAAACAGTTTCCCAGACTTTTGGTTGTCCGGCGGCAAAGATGAGTCTGACTTGGACATTGTGCTTTAAACTTTTAACCGGCTCTTTGAAAGCGGCTGCTCTGGTCACGTCTTCTCTTTAAGAGATCTGCAATCAAAAAAGCTAATTCAAGGGCTTGTCCTGCATTAAGACGCGGGTCACAATGTGTATGATACCGGTCTCCCAGCTTCTCTTCAGTAACCTCAATTATACCGCCAACACACTCTGTTACATTTTTACCTGTCATTTCAAAATGCACGCCGCCAGGATATGTTCCGACCTCATCATGAGCATCGAAGAAGCCCTGCACCTCACGGAAAATATCATCAACTCGTCTAGTCTTGTAACCAGATGAAGCTTTGACCGTATTTCCATGCATAGGGTCGCAACACCAGACCACTGAAGATCCTTGCCGTTCCACCGCCTTCAACAGAGGTGTTAATTTCTCTCTGACAAACGCTGCGCCCATACGCGCAATTAGTGTCAGACGCCCGGCTGTATTCTCAGGGTTGAGCTTATCGATTAGCCGCAGCAAATCGTCAGGGTCTAAGGATGGACCACATTTTAAACCAATCGGATTGGATATGCCCTGCATATATTCTACATGCGCACCGTCTAGCTGGCGAGTACGGTCACCAATCCAAACCATATGCGCAGAAGTTGCATACCAGCCCTTTTCATCCGTAATGGTATCCTGCCGCGTGAGTGCTTCCTCATAATTTAGAAGTAAGGATTCATGACTGGTAAAGAAATCCGTCTCCGCCAATGCTCTGGTGGTTTGAGAGGTGACACCGCAAGCCCGCATGAAGGACAAACATTCATCGATCCGTTCAGCAATCTCGGCATACCGTCTGGCCTCTTCCCTGTCTGAGATGAAATCTGTCGTCCAGTCGTGAACAGCTGTCAAATCAGCCATCCCGCCCTGTGCAAATGCCCGAAGCAAATTCAATGTTGATGCTGATTGCTCATAAACTCTAAGCAGTCGCTTTGGATCGGGCATCCGATCTTTCGCTTCAAAATCAATGCCATTGATCATATCTCCGCGGTAGGAGGGCAATTCAATTTCACCAACTTTCTCAATGTCAGATGAACGCGGCTTGGCAAACTGCCCCGCCATTCGCCCAATTTTAACCACAGGCATTGATGCACCAAAAGTAAGTACAACAGCCATTTGCAGAAAAACACGGAAATTATCTCTGATCATATCAGCTGAAAATTCAGCAAAACTCTCGGCACAGTCGCCGCCCTGAAGCAAAAATCCCTGTCCATTTGCCACATGTCCAAGCTGGCTGCGCAAACTTTGCACCTCTCCCGCAAAAACAAGAGGCGGCTTTTCAGCAAGTTTTTGTTCTACCTTATTCAAGACACCCTGATCAGGGTATTCAGGAACCTGCAGGATTGGAAATGTACGCCAGCTATCAGGTTGCCAATTCATGTTTCGTTCAGTTTTGTTCAATCCAGCGCAAAACCGCCTTCTACTGTTGATGGAATTCGCATACCATCAAAATACCTATTAATTGCCTAAAAGCAAAGAAAACTCTTCATTAAAGGAGATTTAATACTTGAGGGCGGATTTTAATCCTGGCGTTTAGTCCGCATGGTAACAAATTCCTCTGCAGCTGTCGGATGAATGCCAATTACTGCATCAAAATCTTCTTTTGTTGCTCCCATGTTCACAGCGATAGCTAGCCCCTGCATAATCTCTGCTGAATCAGAACCAACCATATGAATACCGACAATTTTTTGGCTACTGCTGACCACAATCATTTTCATGTAAGTCCGCTCATTCCTACCTGACAATGTATTTTTCATAGGTTTGAATCGGCTCTCGTAAACATCTAGCTCACCATGTTCCCGTCTAGCCTCATCTTCTGTCTGCCCCACTGACGCTACGGGAGGCTGACTGAAGACGGCTGACGCCACATTTTTATGGTTGGCCTGTCTTGGTTTCTGACCAAAAAGTGTATCCGCAAAGGCATGGCCTTCTGCGATTGCTACCGGGGTCAGATTTATCCTGTCTGTAACATCCCCAACAGCAAAAATTGAATTTATGTTCGTCCGAGAATTGTTATCCACACAGATTGCCTCCCTGTCAGTCATTTTTACACCTGCTGTTTCAAGACCTAGTCCTTGCGTGTTCGGCACCCGGCCAGTGGCAGCTAAAACCTGATCAGATAGAATGACTTGACTGTCACTTAACTCTACAGCCAGTCGTTTTTTATCCTGGCGGACAGCTGTAACAGTTTCGCCGTGGTGAATATGAATGCCTCTGTTCGCAAGAGCTTCAGCCATATGCTGGCGTATATCATCATCAAACCCTCTCAAAGGTAAATCACCCCGATAAACAAGATGCACTTCGCTGCCAAACCCGTTAAAAATGCCTGCAAATTCCAGGGCAATATAACCTGCACCGTAAACAATGATCCGGTCAGGCAAATTGTCCAAGTCAAGAGCTTGTGTTGAGGTAATGGCATATTGTCTCAGACCGGGTATGTCAGGTATGTTGGGCGTGCCACCTGTGGCAACCAGAATAGTTTCACCAGAAATTTCACGACCATTTACACTGACCTGATGCGGACCCACTATTTTACCGCGCCCTGCAACCAATTCCGCGCCAGCAGATGCAAGCAGATTTCGGTAAATGCTTTCCAGCCGATCAAGTTCTCTATCTTTTGCAGTAATCAGAGCAGGCCAGTTATGTACTGCCTTATCAACCGACCAGCCAAATCCTGCTGCATCTTCCAGATCGCCGCCAATGCTTGCCCCATACACCAAAAGCTTCTTGGGGACACAACCTCTGATAACACAAGTGCCACCAGGTCTGTTTTCTTCAATCACAGCGACACGCGCACCAAAACCAGCAGCGATCCGCCCGGCTCGAACCCCGCCCGAGCCGGCACCAATAACGATGAGATCATAATCATATTCCGCTGTCATTTTTTCTGCCCTCTTTTAAATGCAAAAAACCTGCATCACACTATCTGTGATGCAGGTCTGTGAATAGCATGATTAACCCTTCAGAAAAAGACGGATAAATGCCTCTTCTGTCTAATGCGCTGCTGATAGAAGAATAGAACCTGACCATTAAATGCAAAATTTTTGGATGAATCACTGTTTCGTTTACATCTGACCAACAGCATGATTACACTTTCCACAAACAGTACCAACAAGGAACGGAAAAATGACAGACCCCACTTCTGTTTTAGGCAATCTGTTATGGACACCTGATGGCAGCCCCACTGAAATGGAGAGCTATGCCTCCTTTGTAAAAGTAGAGAAAGGGTTTGACTGGGCAGGTGATTATCATAGGCTCTGGCAGTGGTCGGTGCGGGAAAAAGGTGTTTTCTGGTCATCTTTGTGGGATTGGCATGACGTCATTGGTGACAAGGGCACGCGCCTTCTCATCAATGAAGATCAAATGCCGGGAGCTTCTTTTTTTCCTGACGCCTCCGTCAATTATGCCCAGAATATGCTGGCTGAAGCAGATGATCGTCCTGCTATCATAGCCTTTGGTGAAGATGGACGCTGCACACGTTTAACAAGGGCTGAGCTGAAAACAACAGTTATGGCGCTGGCAGGATGGATGCAGAGCAAGGGAATCCGCAGAGGTGACCGTGTTGCTGCCTACTTGCCAAATGGTGAACATGCGCTGATAGCAATGCTAGCAACAGCAGCAATTGGCGGCATTTTTTCGAGTTGCTCCCCCGATTTTGGCCTAACAGGTGTCAGTGACAGGTTTGGACAAATCACCCCTAGATTACTGATTGCAGCAGATGGCTATCAGTATAACGGTAAGGTTATTAACAGGCTGGATAACATTGCGAAATTAGCACAAGCCATCCCGTCAATCGAAACAGTTGTAGTTGTCGGCTACATCAACCCAAAGCCAGACATCAGCCAGATCACATCAGCTGTTTTATTTGAACAAACCCTGACTTGCGACCCTTTAGCCCAATTTGTTCCAGTCAGCTTTAATGACCCACTATATATTCTATATTCATCAGGAACCACAGGTGCACCAAAATGCATTGTTCATTCAGTTGGCGGCACGTTGATGAAACATATTTGTGAGTTGCGTCTGCACAGCAATGTAAAATCTGGCGATAAGGTATTTTATTTCACGACATGTGGGTGGATGATGTGGAACTGGCTTGTCTCGGCACTGCTTTGTCGTGCAACAGTAATTGTTTACGAAGGCAACCCGTTTTATCCAGAGCCCGAGCGGTTGTGGCAGATAGCTGAATCAGAAAAATTTACCTTGTTCGGTACATCAGCAAAATATATTGACGCCGTCAGAAAGGCTGGTCTTATCCCATGTGAGAAATTCGACCTGTCAGAATTACGCACATTATGTTCAACAGGTTCCCCCTTATCTGCTGAAGGGTTTCAATTTGTGTATGAGGCAATACACCCTAATTTGCAATTAGCCTCTATTTCCGGAGGCACAGATATTATGGGTTGCTTTGTTTTGGGCTGTCCTGTTCTTCCTGTTTATGCAGGAGAAATTCAGGTTCGCGGTCTTGGCATGGACGTAGCCATTCTGAATGAAGATGGTCAAAAAATTTCTTGCAAACAAGGTGAATTATGTTGTCTCTCTCCGTTTGTTTCCATGCCCATAGGGTTCTGGAGCGATGATGATGGACAAAAATACAAAGCAGCTTACTTCTCGCATTTCAAAGATGTCTGGCGGCATGGCGACAGGGCAACATTAACTGAAAAGGGTGGTGTGATTATTCATGGCCGTTCAGATGCAACATTAAATCCTGGTGGTGTGCGGATCGGAACCGCCGAAATTTACCGGATTGTTGAAGCATTTGATGATGTGATTGAGGCATTGGTGATCGGTCAGACAATCGCAGATGATGTCCGGGTCATTCTTTTTGTCAGATTAGCTGACGACAGGACTTTAGATGATGAACTGCAAGCAGAGATTAAAGCAGATTTGAGAATAAAAGCCAGTCCGCGTCACGTGCCTGCCGTAATTTGTGCTGTCCAAGATATCCCACGCACACGATCTGGGAAAATTTCAGAATTAGCTGTGCGCGATATTGTTCACGGGCGGGATGTGAAAAATACAGAAGCTCTGGCAAACCCAGATGCGCTTGTTCACTTCAGAGACCGTCCCGAACTAGCCGGATAAGGCAGGGTCAGGAGAGATTTTTCAAAAATTGTTGTAATCCAGAACTGTTCGCAAATTGTTTGCGTGACTGCTTCATAACTGGAACCATGGCATGCAGTGATTTTGCCTCTGCTGATGACATCGCTTCATCATCATCAAAATCAACACCTTTCTGAATCGGACAAGCCATCAGATGATATGTATGGCTGGCTCCAACGCGGTCAGCAATTGCCTTGAATTTAGCCTTGCTGCCAACAGGCCAGCGTTCCCGCAGAATTAGAAGCATAATAAACTGTTCATCTTTCATGCTTGGTTGGCGCAGGCCTGTTAAATACCGACCAGCAGTTTCAACCTGCCCTCTGAATTCTTCATCTTCTTCCAGCCTAATAGCAGCACCACTGTCCAGAGCCCAGCCCAGCCAGTTTATCATATCGCTCTCACTGATCCCATCTGGCATCTTAAGATTGCTTATAACAGGCTGCTCTAACAACAGGCTGTCAGCCCTGAAACTGTGAATGTCAATTTCTCCCATTAGACGAATTATCATAGGCTCTTCCCTCTTGTTTCCGTAGGTTTGAGTCGTGTTGCTTACGAGAGATAACAAATTCCCGCCAAACAATAAACATACACGATGTGACCACTATCGTTGCTCCCCCAACCTGCACAAAAGTTGGAACTTCAGAAAATAGTACAAATCCCAAAATTCCTGCTGAGGGCACCTGCAAATACCGCAAAGTCACGACAACGACTGCATCACTGAATTTGTAGGCAAATGTAAATGACAATTGAAGAAGAGAACTAATTACACCTAGCGCAATCAATAAAATCCATTGCTGGCCAACGGGTACTTGCCATTGGTCAGGAAACAGTAAAAAACAACTACTCCAAACCACAAAACCTGCAAGATTATGCAAAAGAGCTATTGTTACTGGTTCATCCCGCTTGCCGAGCCGCCGTAAGGACAAAGAGAGGCCAGCATGAACCACAGCGCCTGCAACTGCATATAGAATGCCTGTGGTTAGCGGTGCAGAGAAGGGATCCGTAAGTAGGGCGATACCAACCATGCCTACCAGAACAGCACCCATACGAAAAGGGCCAACACGCTCTGAGAGCACCAGTGGAGAAGCAAGCGTCACAAACAGAACAGAAGACTGGAATAAGGCGGTAGCCTGGCCAAGAGAAATATTCCGCAGAGCTAAAAACCAAAGCAGAATGCCAGCCAGACCAAACACAATCCTGAAAAGCATCGTCTTTTTCTGCTGCAGCTTTAAAAAAGCACCACCTCTCGCGATCAATGCCACGCCTAATATAAGAGGGAGGCAAAATAGAAAGCGGTAGAATAACGTTGTCAGCAAAGAGAGATCATCGGAGAGCACTTTAATAATTACGCCTGCGACAAGCCCGAACGCAACTGCACTCAAAGTGCAAAAAACACCTATCATCGGACCGGGCATCATAAAATAACCTAAGTTGACTGAGAAAAACACAATCTGGTTTACATTATCTTATCGTAACAGCAACAGATAATGTTTTTACAGGAGTTAACACCATGAAACATCTGTTTCTGACAACCAGC
>MDTB01166973.1_pt1 | contig 11511 bp, 10 predicted proteins | sample 811161 | NCBI WGS metagenome assembly MDTB01 (sample SAMN05326650, study PRJNA326480) | marine metagenome | isolation source: seawater | place: Mediterranean Sea | collected 2009
CAGGGTTCCAATTTAGTAGTGATTTCGATTTTGAGATATCAAGTTTTAATGTTTTCGCCTCATGCGGGGTTCTTCCAGAGAATTTCTCCCAACGTAATTCCTGCCATTCTTTGCCGATATATTCAAGAATATCACTTACTGATTTAGGTTCATCTTCGTTGGGTCCAAAATTCCAAGAAGAATTAAATTTATTTTTTTTAGTCAAAAGTTTCTCAGCTAAAATAAGATACCCGAAAAGAGGATCCAATACATGCTGCCATGGTCTTATTGAATCAGGAGCTCTAATAATTAACTTTCTTTTGGTATTTATGCTTCTTATTAAATCAGGAATTAACCTGTCTTCGGCCCAATCACCCCCTCCTATAACATTTCCTGCTCTTACAGTTGCAAGTTCGATTCCTTTTTCATTATAAAACGATCTCCGATAAGATGAAGATAAAATTTCTGAACAAGCTTTACTACTTGAATATGGATCATGTCCACCTAAAGGATCATTTTCTTTATAACCTTTGCTTTTATTGCAGTTTTCATAACATTTGTCCGTCGTTATATTAATTACTGCCTTCACAGATTCTGATTTTAATGAGGCTTCAAATAAATTTAGAGTTCCTATTACATTTACTAAATATGTCTCCAGTGGATTTTTATATGATTCTCTAACTAAAGGCTGTGCAGCCATATGAAAAATAATTTCTGGTTTAAATTTATTAACAGAATTTTCAAGATCAATAGTATTTTTTATATTGCCAATTATTTCTCCACTTAAACATTCCTTTAAATTACTATCAACATAAAAATTTGGGCCTTTTAGAGGATCTAAGGATAGTCCATATACTTTTGCACCAAGTAACTTAAGCCAAAGGACCAACCAACTTCCTTTAAAACCATTATGGCCAGTAATAAAAACTCTTTTCCCTTCCCAAAAAGATTTATTTAATTCCATACTTTCCATTTTGCTTCATTTCTATTCCATAATTCCTCAAGATATCTTTTGTCTCTTAAAGTATCCATCGGATGCCAAAAACCATTATGCAAGTATGGAAATAGTTCTTTTTGTTTAGCGAGATTCATAAGAGGTTCTTTTTCCCATGTTGTTTGGTCATCTTTTATAAAGTCAATACATTTTGTTGATAATACAAAAAACCCTCCATTAATAAGACCACCTTGTCCAAATGGCTTTTCACTAAAACTTTCAACTTTGTTATTATTTATTACTAAAGCTCCAAATCTGCCAGGAGGCGTTACCGCGGTAACTGTAGCTAATCCAGAATGAGACTTATGAAAACTTATTAACTTAGAGATGTCAATATCTGCTACCCCATCTCCATAAGTAAAACAAAAATCCTCTTCACTCTCTAAATATTTTTTTACTCTTTTGAGTCTTCCTCCTGTCAATGTATTTAAACCGGTATCTATTAAAGTGATGTTCCAATCCTCTTCAGGTCTATTATAAAATTTAGTAGAACCGCTAGATAAATTTATATTCAAATCTGATTCGTGTAGAAAATAATTTGAAAAATATTCTTTTATTAAATAACCTTTAAAACCTAAACAAATTATAAAATCTTTAATTCCATATGTAGAAAAAATTTTCATAATATGCCAAAGTATTGGCCTACCTCCTATCTCTACCATAGGCTTGGGCTTCTTATCAGTTTCTTCGGAGATTCTTGTACCAAGTCCTCCAGCAAGTATTACAGCTTTCATAAAAAAAAATTTACTATTTATCCTATCAAGAAATCAGGTGGATCTTTATGTAAATTTACATTGTAAAAAGGATCATCCAAAGTTACATCTTTCCATTTATGTAGGAACAATTCTATTTCTTTTTTATCTACATAGGCTTCTCTAGATGTACTTTCGAAATGATATAAGTTAGCTGAAGCGCAAAACACTACTCTTTTATTGATTTTTTGAAGTTTTAAGCAATAATCAATATCGTTATAATTAATAGGAAAACTTTCATCAAAACCATTTACTTCAAAAAAATCATTTTTCTTGGTTATTAAAACTGCTCCACTTACGGCTAAATAATTTCTATTAGCCGTTGAGCTAAAAAAATGTCCCGGTTCATTTCTATCAAAGCCTCTCCTAATGTGATCAGGTAAACCACTTTTATGGAAACTTACTCCAACATGCTGTAGAGTTTCATTTTCATAAATAAGTTTAGCTCCCACTGCACCTATATTTTTTCTTTGACATATCTGTATAAGGTTTTCCATCCATTCTTCATTAATAACTTCAATATCATCATTCATGAACAATAAATAATCTCCTAAAGCGTAATTTGCGCCTAAATTCATTTTTTTTGCAATATTGAAATCACCCTTAAAATGAATTATCTTGCATCCTTTTTCTCTAAGAAAATCGAGTGTTTTTATTGATAAGTCATCGTTATCTACAACAACAATTTCAAAATTTCTATAGTTTGTTTTTTTATAAATTGAAGAAATTACATTTTCTAATAGGTTTACTTTTTTGCTTCTAATTTCTTTTGAGTAACCAGCAGTAGGAATAACAATTGAAATTAAAGGATTACCTTTTAATTTATAGAATGTATTAAAACTACCTGCGTAATCTCCAATTTTGACAGTCCCCTCTCCGTTCATCCTCTCAACTCTCTCTGTTAATGCTTTAACAGCACTATCTAATACATAGTTTTTTTGATCCATACTCTGAGCTGTTGAACCAGGGATAGCTCGCCAATGGTAGAGTATTTTTGGTATGTGAACTATCCTATCTGTCTTTTCAGTAAATCTTAATACAAAATCGTAATCTTGAGCCCCATCAAATCCTGAACGAAAACCCCCAAGTTTTTTTACAATAGAAGTTCTGTAACAAGCAAAATGTGCAGTATACATACAGCCTTCTAGTGTCTCAGGTGACCAACTTGGTTTAAAAAATGGCTCATATCTAAAATAGTTTATATCTAATTTATCCTCGTCGCTGTAAATCATATCAATTTTAGGATCTTCATTTAATTTCTTTGCAAATTCAAAAAGTGCATTTTGTGGAATTAAATCATCGTGATCCATTAGACAAATGTATTCTCCTGTGGAGAGAGATAAAGCTGAGTTGGTACATTTTGATATATGACCCGAACTCTCTCTAAAAATTATTTTTATACGTTTATCCTTAGTTAAATATTTTTTCAAGAAAGGTTTTATGTAAGATTTATCTGAAAAATCATCTGCAATACATAATTCCCAATTGGGATAGTATTGATTTCTAACTGATTCTATAAATTCTTTTAAGTAAACTTTTTTAGTATTGTAAACTGGAACCACTATGGAAAATTTTGGAAAATATTTAAACTTTTTAAGTTCTTCTTTTAGTTTGTTTTCATCAATAGATTTTTTTTCTTTTTCTAAAAATTCTTTATATTTCTTTAATTCTAATTCAGTTGAATAATGGATTCTTGGAAGTTTTTCTATTAAAAAATTACCTGATCTCAAAAAAATTATTCTTGTTTCATTTAATTTTTTAAACGTATTTATAAAACCATTTTTTTTTAAACCTTTTATTAATTTGAAAAATACAAACTTAAAATCAATCTTGACAAAAAACTTAGAAATGAATTTCAAATTAAGAAAAATCTTGTTAAATATTTTTTTTATTTTGTAATTCATTTTTTTTATAAATAATTTGTTCATATCATTTAAAATTAACTAAATTTTTTTTTATTTTTCTAATATTAAATATTCCATATGAATCTTTATTAGAAATTATATTTATTATTAAAGCATCTTCAATCGAACAAATATATTTATGGTCTATTGTTGTACCATCTGCTACCGCTACATGAAATGAGTATTGGCCGTTTGCTAATGAAGGAAAAATATATTCATAGGATATTTTGAATTTACTGTTTTTTGTAACTCCTTTTTTGTCATGAATTAGAGGATCACTGTTATTGTCTCCGAAAATAATCTGACCCAACCTATTCTTTAATTCAAATCCAATAATAACCTGATTTATCTCTATGTATGAAAAACATTCAACAGTAAATTTAACAAGCTCTCCCCCTTTTAAATTGTTAATATCATTCTTGTCTAAACATTCAAAATCAACCTTTAATATCTCAAAATTTTTATTACTAAGCATTAGACCATCAAAATTTGTAATTGAAATCCTGCTATTAATATCTGATCCTACATAACTTTCATTTTCGTTTTTATTTAAAACTGAGTTATTTTCTTCGCTTATTTTTAGATCATCATCTTCAGATTGTGATTTAATACAGTACTTTAAATAATTGTTGATAGTGTCTTTTGGATCCCCTAATGTTTTTATTTCAGAATCTGCTATCCATAAAGCCCTGTCGCAAAGAGCATGAATAGAACCTAAGTCATGGCTTACCAACAAAATAGTGCCCCCTTTATTTGCAAAAGACTCTAGAAATTTGATACATTTTTTAGTAAAAACAATATCTCCCACTGCAAGAGCCTCATCAATTACTAAAATATCTGCATTTACATGAGCTATTACAGAGAAAGCTAATCTAAGAGCCATTCCTGTTGAATATAATTTTACAGGTTTATTAATAAACTCCCCAATATCTGCGAAATTACATATATCTTCGTAAATCGCTTCTATTTCTTCATTTCCTAAGCCAAGTATTGAAGCATTTAAAAATACATTTTCTTTACCTGTAAATTCTGGGTTAAAACCAGAACCTAATTCTAAAAGAGCAGCTAATCTTCCATTGATTTCTACATTGCCTGATGTGGCAGCCAAAGTCCCACATATTATTTGTAACAATGTTGATTTCCCAGAACCATTTTTACCGATTATTCCAATTGTTTCACCTTTTCTTATTTCAAAATTTATATTTTTTAACGCACAATGTTCATCATAATATTTTCTAGGTTTTATTTTAAAATACTTGCTCATGTTTGATGATATTGATTGTTTTAGTCTTTTATTGGGGTAATTATAAATATGATAATTTTTACATATATTAGATACTAAAATTGAATAATCTTCCATTTTTTTTAAATTATATCTGAGAAGGTTTTTCTACTTTTTTGAAACCACCAAAAACCCATTGAACAAAAAATAAGGCTTATTATGAAATAAATAATTATCCCAATCATATCAGGGTATTGCCCATAAATTAATACAGACCTTGTTTGTTCAATTGGGAATGTAATAGGATTAAGATGCATCAAAAATTGGATTTTAGGAGATAAAGAATTTAATGGATAAAAAACAGGAGAAAAAAACAACATAACAGTAGAGGCTAATCCTGCAAGCTGCCCAATATCTCTTACAAAAATTCCTAGTGAAGAGACAAACCATCCAAACCCTAACATTAAAGGGATTAAAATTAATAATGTAATTGGCGTGAAAATAAAGGTCCAAGGAGGTAAACCCATTAAAAACAAATGAGCTATCAGTAAAATTATATAGCTAAAAAAAGCATTAACTAAAGCAGAACCTACATTGACCAAAGTTAAAATCTCCAAGGGGAAGATTACCTTTTTTACTAAATTAATATTCAGAAGCAAAACTCCAGGAGATCTAATAAGGATTTCTGAAAATAAAGTATGAATTATTAATCCGCAAAATAATATAATTGCAAAGTTATACTCTTTATTTGGGTTTTCTATCCCCCATCTTGCTTTATAAACCACTGTAAAAACAAAGGTATAAACTGCTAGCATTAAAAGAGGGTTTAAAAAAGTCCATAACCCTCCCAATACAGAACCCTTATATTTCTCTTTTAATTCCCTTCCTATCATTCTGAAAATAAGATTTCTATTTTGATTAATGGAGGTATAAAGGTAATTTAAACTTAGGTTATTTTTTTTAACTCTCATAATGAATTAATCAATTTAAATAAGGAGCAAATTTATCTTTTTCTGATAGTAAAACTTCATCTATATTAGGCCAATTTATATTAATACTGTCATCATCCCATCTAATAGATCCTTCATGTTCTTTAGAGTAAAAATTTGTAGCCTTGTATAGTACTTCAACATTATTTGTTAGAGAAAGAAAACCATGTGCAAAACCTTCTGGAATCCATAACTGTCTCTTATTGGAGGAGGTTAATATAGCACTTACCCATTGCTTATAAGTCTTTGATGATTTCCTTATATCGATTGCAACATCGTAAATCTCGCCTGAAACTACTCTTACCAATTTACCTTGAGCTTTTGGATCTTTTTGATAATGTAGTCCTCTTAAAACTCCTTTTGAAGAGGATGAATGATTGTCTTGAACGAAATTCACTGCATATCCTACAAATTCTTCAAAATTCTTTTTATTGAAACTTTCAAAAAAGAAACCTCTCTCATCTTTATATACTTTTGGCTCAATAATCAAAACTTCTTTGAGGGCTGTTTTTATTACTTTCATAATCTTTTAAAAATTTTCATTTATGACCTCTTCAAGATATTTAAAATACGAATTCTTTTTATTTCTAGATATATATTCTTCAACCTTTTCTTTAGTAATCCATTTTTGTTTAAATGCTATTTCTTCTAAACATGCTATTTTAAGACCTTGCCTATTCTCTACCGTTTCAACAAATTGATTTGCCTCCTGCATACTTTGAGGTGTGCCTGTATCTAGCCATGTCATACCTCTATTCATGATCTCTACATATAATTTACCCATGTTAAGATATATAGCGTTAAGATCTGTTATTTCTAATTCGCCCCTTGTAGATTTTTGTAGGCTTTTCGCATGTTTTGGTGCGTGTTTATCATAAAAATAAATACCAGTGATTGCATAATTTGATTTAGGATTTTTAGGCTTTTCTTCTAAGTTTATAACTTTTTTATTTTGATCAAATTCAGCAATCCCATATCTATTTGGGTCCTTCACTCTATAGGCAAAAATAGTTGAACCATCTTTTATATTATTGGCTGATTTTAATTTATCTCTTAACAAACTTCCATAGAAAATATTATCACCCAAAATCAAAACTGATTCTGATCCTTTTAAAAAATCTTCTGCAATCAATAACGCCTCAGCAATTCCGTTAGGTTTATTTTGTACAGAATATTCTAAATTAATACCGAACTGACTACCATCTCCAAGTAAATCTTGAAAAAGCTGTAGATCTTTTGGGGTTGTTATTATTAGAATTTCTTTAATATCCGCTATCATTAATGTAGATATTGGGTAATAAATCATTGGTTTATCATAAACCGGAAGTAATTGCTTGGAAACAACTTTTGTTATGGGATAAAGCCTTGTTCCACTTCCCCCGGCTAGTATTATACCTTTACGTGACATTTTTTTTTAAATTTATCCTAATATCTTAAGGGTAGTAGAGATAAATTCATCTTTCCAATTAGGAATTTGAAATTTTAATTTTTTTTGAAGTTTGTTATTATCAAGTTGAGAATTCAATGGCCTTTTTGCTGCAGTTTTATAATTAGAAGATGGAATTGGATTTATTTTTAAATGTTTAAATTCATCTAAATTCATTTCTTCTCTTCCAATATAAGCTATTAATTTAGCTAATTCATACCAATTACTTAATCCGTTTGGGACCAAATTATAGATACCTATATCCCAATAGTTTTTTTTAATAATATCTTTTATTAAGCTCATTGTAACTTTACAAATAAGCTTAGTCGATGTAGGTACACCTAATTGATCGTTTATGATATTTAAGCAATCATTATTGCAGGCAAGTTTTTTAATTGTTTTTATAAAATTTAAACCATGTTCTCCATAAACCCAAGTTGTTCTAAAAATAATGAAATTGCATTTTGATCTCTTAAGAGCCTCTTCTCCTCCCAACTTTGATTGTCCATAGATATTAAGTGGATTTGTTTTATCAGATTCTTTATAGCTATTTTTTTTCTTGCCATCAAATACGTAATCTGTAGAATAATGAATAAACCATATTTTTCTTTTTAAAGAAATTTCAGATAAAAATTCAATAGCTTTTTGATTAATTCTAAAAGCTAGAGAAGTATTCTCTTCAGCTTCATCTACTTTTGTGTAGGCAGCAGCGTTAACAATTATCTCAGGCTTGAAGTCATTAATTATAGTTTCTACTTCTTTAAAATTATCTAAATCACAAGTATTTCTATCACAGGACTTTATCAATCCTAGAGTCCTAATTTTTTTTGACAGTTCATTCCCTAGTTGGCCACCTGATCCTAAAAGCAAAATCCTAGTATTCATTTTTATTGGTAGTAATTAATATCTATGAAGTCTTGCATCCATTGCTGGTTATTAAGATACCATTTTACTGTTTTTCTAATTCCTGATTCGAAAGTTTCTTTAGGCTCCCAATTTAAATTATTAATTATTTTTGATGGATCTATGGCATATCTTTTATCATGCCCAGGCCTATCAGAAACATAATTTATTAAGTCTCTATATGAAGAGATATTTTGATTCTTTATAGGTAAAAGTTCATCAAGAATATCACATATGATATTTACAATTTCTATATTTTTCTTTTCATTTAGTCCTCCAATACAATATGTATCTCCAGGTATTCCTTTATCCAATACAACATTTATGGCATTACAATGATCATTAACAAAAAGCCAATCCCTTACATTTTTACCATCACCGTATATAGGTATTTTTTTTAAAGCTAAGGATTTGAGAATTATCATTGGGATAAGTTTCTCAGGCAGTTGATAAGGACCGTAATTGTTAGAACAATTAGTTATTAATATGGGCATTTTATAAGTATGAAAATAAGATCTAGCTAAATGATCTGAAGCAGCTTTACTTGCACTATATGGACTGTTAGGTTTATAAGGATTAGTTTCGTCAAAAGGAGGTTCATTTTGATCAAGGGATCCAAATACCTCATCAGTTGAAACGTGGAGGAACCTAAAGCCTAATTTTTTTTCTTCATTTAAAGTATCCCAATACTTTTTAGAAGAATTTAATAAGCGAAAAGTTCCTATTATATTGGTTTGTAAGAATTCTTCAGGGTTAACTATAGACCTATCAACATGAGTTTCTGCAGCAAAATTTATAATTGCTCTAGGATTTTCTTCTTTTAAAATAGTGTCTATTAATTCCTTATCTCCAATATCACCCTTGACAAATTTATAATTTTTCAGATCTTTTATTTTTGATAAATTATTTAATTTAGCAGCATAAGTAAGTTTATCTAGATTAATAATATTTTCTGAGGAATTTTTTAACCATTCAATTATGAAATTAGACCCAATAAATCCAGAGCCACCTGTGACTAATAGTGTCATTTTTATATTTTATTAAATACTAATGCAATATACAACCCTAAATTACCAAGAAAAGTCTGCCTATGAATATTTGATAGATAAAAAAAGAAGTACTTTTTAATAATATTTTTTTCTTTAACTTTAATGAAATAGTATAGGGTTTTTTGACTTTTTATAGATAGTAAATTCTTATTTTTTTGTAAGGCTAATATATGTAAATCATTCCAAATTATTAGACGGTTGTTTAATAAGTCTAAAATTCTTTTAAATTTTGCGAGAAAACCATTATTAGATCCAATCAAATTTTTTTGATGCTGTCTATATTTTACATATGGAACTTTATCATAATAAACATATCCGCCTACTCCAGAAATAATTAAATAAGTCCACCAATCATGAGCAATTATATTAATATTCTCAGAAAATTTAACCAGAATTTCCTTACCACTTTTATTAAAAAGCATAGTATTACCTCCTGCTATATTTTGTATTAGAGCATTTTCAAAAGATGGAGCTTTTTTAAAATCTTTTGATATTACAGTATCCTTTTTTGAAATATTGTCATAAATAATAGTCCTTCCACAATATAATCCAGGGATATTATTATCTAATTTATTTATAACATTTATCGCTTTAGCAATTTTATTTTTAAGCCAAATATCATCTTGGTCACAAAATGCATAAAAATCATAATTTTCTTTAATAGATATTAAAGATGATAAGAAATTCTTAGCAAAACCTACATTAGTATTGAGTTTCCTATAGAAAATTTCTGCGTTAATTAAATTATCTAAATTTATTTTATTTATGTCAAAAAAATCTTTTTGACTATTATCGTCCGAGATATAAATGCTTAAAAATATATCTTCTATACTTTGATTTAATATTGATTCAATTTGTTCATTTATATACATTTTACCTTCAAAATAAGAAAGTATTACAGCAACTCTAAAAGTATAATTAGATTTATAAGAACTTCTTAAACCTTTGGAGATACAATTCCATTTAGATATAATCATTTGGCTGTCTTTTAATTATTGAAGTAACCTTGAGTGTTATTATTCAAATAGAAAAATAATAAAAGTATTCTCTTGACAATTATATAATAAGTTACTAAACAAAATTTCTTTTAAAAGTTTATATGCAAAATAAATATAAAGCAGTTCTTATTACAGGTGCTGCAGGCTTTATTGGTTCGACTTTAGTTAAGAAATTTTTAATCAATGGTTATAGTGTTTTTGGTGTTGATAATTTAAATTCTTACTACGATATAAGGTTAAAGGAAGAAAGGTTGAGAGACATAGATAATTTTTCTCAAAAAAACAAAGGGAAATGGGAATTTTTTAAAGCTTCTATTGATGATAAAGTTTCAATGGAATCAATTTTTAAAAAAATTTCGCCAGATGTTGTTGTTAACTTAGCAGCTCAAGCTGGTGTTAGATACTCTATTGAGAATCCATCCTCTTATGTTCAATCAAATTTAGTTGGATTTTCTGTAATTTTGGAATTGAGTAATATTTTTAATGTTAAACATTTAGTCTATGCATCAAGTAGCTCAGTATATGGAGGGAATAATGACTTCCCTTTTTCTGAAAATCAAAAAGTAAATAACCCTTTAAGCTTTTATGCATCCACAAAAATTTCTAATGAAATGATGGCTAATGCTTACAGTTATATTTTTAAAATCCCAATAACAGGATTAAGATTTTTCACTGTTTATGGTCCTTGGGGAAGACCTGATATGGCCCCAATGATTTTTGCAAAAAATATTTTCTCCAAAAAACCAATATCAATTTATAATCATGGCAAAATGAGCAGAGACTTTACTTTTATCTCTGATATCGTTGAAGCTACATATCTTTGCTGCTTAAAACCTCCTAATATTATTAAAAATACTGGAGATAGTTCTACATCAAACTTACATAAAATTTTTAATGTAGGGAATGGTCAGCCCGTTAATTTACTTAGGTTTATTGATTTAATAGAAAATGCATTGTCTATAAAAGCAATCAAAAGTTTTGAAGAAATACAGCCAGGAGATGTAGAGAAAACTTTTTCTGATACAACTTTATTAAAGAATTGGATAAATTATCAGCCTAAAATTGGTATTGAAAAGGGTGTAGACATATTTGTAAAGTGGTTTTTAAATTACTATGTTTAATAAAAAATAAATTTTAACAATATTTTAAAATATAATTATTAGATTAAATTCTATAAATTTATTAATGCAAACCATATTGATTACTGGAGGTACTGGTTACATTGGTAGTCATACTTGTCTTAATTTAATAGAAAAAAACTTTAGAGTTATTATTATAGATTCATTAATTAATAG
>MDTB01117187.1_pt1 | contig 11510 bp, 10 predicted proteins | sample 811161 | NCBI WGS metagenome assembly MDTB01 (sample SAMN05326650, study PRJNA326480) | marine metagenome | isolation source: seawater | place: Mediterranean Sea | collected 2009
AGCAAGGTGGTGAGGCCCGGCAACCAAAAGCAAGGTGACTCCCTGCTGACTTTCGTTATCGCCGGTGGGGGGCAATGAAACCCGTCGATCGGATACAGGTTATTGAGGTTTCTTGATTTGCTAAGCAAAAAAGGACAAACCGCAGTAAATGAGCCCACCCGCTGGGTCTGGGTAGCGGCTGGGGTGTTCCTGTCGTGCGGTTTGCTGGTGCAGTTTTGGAGGCTTTGGTCTTTAACAGCCTCATACGACCAGGGAATTTTTAACCAGGTGCTTTGGAACAGTGGCCATGGCCGCTGGTTTGCCAGCAGCCTGTCCTCCCAGCTTTCCAGCGCGGTTTTGCATGGGGGATTAGCGCCGGATCCCGACTATCAACGCCTTGGCCAGCACTACACACCATTGCTGCTGCTCTGGGCTCCGCTGGTGCGTTGGTTGGGCTTGGCCGCCTTGCCAGTAGTCCAGGTGAGCCTGATGACTGCTGCTGGACTTGCGTTGCATCGGTTTGCTCGTGGCTTGCTGCCGGCGGGCCTGGCCGCTGCTCTGGCTTGCAGCTTTTACGGCGCTCAGGCAGTGATTGGGCCCACCTGGTGCAACTTTCATGACCTGTGCCAGCTACCGCTGTTGGTGTTTTTGCTGCTGTTGGGGTTGCTGGAGCGGCGTTGGTGGTTGCTGCTGCTAGCAGCTTTTCTAATTCCCCTCGTGCGTGAGGACACCGGTGTCGTGCTCTTTGGCATGGCCGTGTGGATGGGCCTGCGGCGGCAGGCGCCTTGGTGGGTGGCAGTGCTGGTGGCGCTTTGGGGAGCGGCTTGGTGTCTTGTCGTCACTTCGGTGTTGATGCCTGCTGTGAGCGCTGATGTCAGCAAGCGCTTCATGGTGGAAAACTTTGGCCAGTACACCCCAGGTGCTGAAGAACTTTCCAGCTTGGAGGTGCTCAAAGGTCTTGTGCTCCAGCCTTGGCGCTTGCTGTGGGAGCTGATCAATCCGCCAGGCAAAACCCTGGGCTATTTGGCCGCGCAGTGGCTCCCGTTGATGTTTGTGCCGGCGCTCAGTCTTGATGCCTGGCTGTTGATCGCATTACCCCTTGCTGGTCTGTTGTTGGCGCGCGGCAGCAATGATCCGCTGGCCATCAACATCCGTTATGCCCTGTTGGTGGCCCCCGGGCTGTTTGCTGGTTCTGTGTTCTGGTGGCAGCAGCGCAGCCAACTGTTTGCTGGCCGCCGCCTGCGGCGCATCTGGACTGGTTGTGTGCTCTTGTCCCTATTGCTGACGTTGGCCAGCAATCCCAATCGCAGTCTCTCGTTTTTGGTGCCCGATAGCTTTGTCCCTTGGGTTCATCTGCCCTTTGCCCAGCAGTGGCAGCACGGACAACAGGTTCGTCAGGCTCTAGCTGTCATTCCTGCTGATGCTTCGGTGGCAGCCAATACTCCTTTGATTCCACTGCTGTCTCACCGGCGGGTGTTGGTGCGCTTGCCGGCTTGGCGCCATTGGCAGGATTCAACGGGTCAACTGCAGCCGGTGGATTGGGTTGCGATCGATCTGCGGCTGCCCTCATGGCGAGCTGCTGCTTTTGACAGCGACCGACGACAAGTTCAGCTCCTGCAGCAACGTCTTGAGGAACTGCGCGCCGAGGGTTACAGAACAGTGAGCGATGGCGATGGTGTTGTGGTGCTGCACCGCAGTTGAAGAACATCTGCAGCTTGTGCTGGTTTTTCTCTAGTGCTGGCTAAGACGATGTTGAGAGATCGTCCCTAATCGGTGGAACCCATCTCCCTGTTCCGGACCAAGGCAGAAGCTCAGCCCAAGCAGCGGCTTCAATTTGATAACTCGCTGCGGCGCTGGTTCAATCGCAACCTGGGTCTGTGGCGTTCTCGTCGACAGTATTTTTTCGACGACGACCAGGCCCTGCGGGTCGACATGTTTTTGCGCATGGAGGCATTTAGCGAGCCTGTCGAGGGAGAAGCCGCTTATCGCTTTTCCTGGTGGCCGCAAAAGGAATACGACTTCTTCGATAAGAACCCTCGCTATGTGCGGGAGGGAACACTGGAGGCTTATCTCTGTGGTCACCAGCTGCGCCGCAGCCGTGGGTATCTCTGCGGTTCTCCTACCAAGAGCCAAATTCGTCAAGTTGATGAGCATGAATTGGTGTTCGAGTCCCACTACCTCGACTGGGACATCCTTGAGCACATTCGCTTGGTCGATATGGATCGCTACCGGGCACGATCGATCTACTCCTGGTGCAACGGCGAGCTTGTATTGGCGGAAGTGCACCACGAAGAGCGCTTGGAGTCATCAGGCCAACTGTTGAAGTCCTAAGTCGGGGCGTTGCCAGCGTTGCTGGGACGGGCTAGACAGCCACAAGCCGATCTGCTCCTTGATGACATCAGCAGCGAAGCCCATCCAGGAGCCTGATGGCTGGGATGAGGAGATCAGTGATGAGGAGCTGCAGTTTCTTGCTGAGTTCATGCCAGATCATCTGGCCGCTAAAGCTGCTGAACTGGAGCAGGAGCTGCCTGTCATTCCTGCCGTTTCAACTTTGAGCGACAGGAGGCCACTGCGGCAGGCGGCTTGAAAAAAATGGGGCAACATGGGTGTCGTGATTTGAAATGCCACGGCTATGCGCCAGTTGCTCTCTGCTGCCGCCTTGATGGCTGTGACTTTTGGCCCTCTGCTGCACTCCAGCACTGCCCAAGCTGCTCCGGCCACTGAGCCGGAAATGACCCTCTATTCGCGTATTACAGCCCTAAATGCTTGCTTGGCCGTGTCCAACGGCGTCGATTTCAAAAAAGCCATTGGTATCGCTGGTGAGACCTTGACGCAGACCATCCAAGGGCAAAACGGTGGTGCGATTGCTCAACTTGGTGATGAGCCCCTTCCGATTGAAGACTTGCGTAAAGGCTCCATCAACTCCGTGTTGATTGCCGTCGCTCAGGTTTGCCCTGATCAAATGCCAGATGACGTGCGCGCAAAGATCCAAGAAGCTCTTCAAGCAGGTGGCGGTGCTGAGTGAGCGCTGACGTCGCGGTTCGTCTGTCTGACTACAAGCCTCCGGTCTGGCTAGTTGATGAGCTGGAGCTGCGTTTTGAGCTCTTCAGTGACCAGGCTTTGGTTCATGCTCGGCTGAAGATTCAGCGCTCTGATAACACCCCCGCCGGGCGTGTGTGTTGGCCGGCTGTAGCCATGGAAATTCAGGAGCTGGCCATCAATGGATCGGTCCTACCGGCGGAGGCATGGTGCCATCAGGCCGGTGAACTGGTCATTGAAACGGCTGCATTGCCTGACGATCTGAGTTGGACGCTGGAAAGTCGCGTGTGCCTTCATCCGGCCAGCAATACCAGCTTGGAAGGGCTCTATGTCAGTGGTGGTTTGTTCACCACCCAATGTGAGGCCGAAGGGTTTCGCCGCATCATTCCCTTTCCCGATCGTCCGGATGTCTTGAGTCGCTATCGCGTTCGAATTGAGGCTGATCAAAAGGATTGCCCTGTGCTGTTAAGCAACGGCAATTGCATCGCGACTGGCGATCTTCCCGAGGGGCGCCATTTCGCTGAATGGGAAGACCCCTACCCCAAACCGTCTTACCTCTTTGCTTTGGTGGCGGGCCGGCTTGAAGAAGTGCGGGATCAGTTCACCACTGCCTCAGGGCGTGCTGTGGCCTTGCGAATACATGTCGAGCCCGGCGATGAGAATCTCTGCGGCCATGCCATGGCCAGCCTGAAGCGCAGCATGGCTTGGGATGAGCAGGCTTTTGCTCTGGAATATGACCTTGATGAGTTCAATCTGGTCGCCGTGCGCCATTTCAACATGGGCGCCATGGAGAACAAGAGCCTCAATATCTTCAACTCAAAGTTGGTGCTGGCTGATTCAGAAACAGCAACCGACGCTGAGTTGGAACGGATTGAGAGTGTTATTGGTCATGAATATTTCCATAACTGGACAGGTAATCGCGTCACTTGTCGAGATTGGTTTCAGTTGTCTTTAAAAGAGGGGCTGACTGTTTTTCGTGATCAAGAATTCACAGCAGATCTCCATGGTGCTGCTCTAAAGCGCATTGAAGATGTAGCCGTATTGCGTGCTGCCCAGTTCCCTGAAGACGCAGGCCCAACTGCCCATCCAGTGCAACCCAGTGAATACATTGCCATTGATAATTTCTATACAACAACTATTTATGAAAAGGGTGCTGAGTTAATTCGCATGCAGCGAACACTGCTTGGCCCTGAGGCTTTTTTGAAGGGGGTTCAGCTCTATTTGCGCCGCCATGATGGCCAGGCTGCAACTTGCGAACAATTTGTTCAGGCCCTCGAAGATTCCTCCGGTGTTTCATTGCAAACATTCCGCCGTTGGTATCACCAGGCAGGAACACCTCGACTGACGCTGCAGACCCATTGGGATGGTGCTGCTGGTGAACTGAAGCTGACGCTCTCCCAGCTCACGCCACCAACGCCAGGTCAAAGCGAGAAACAACCCGTACCGATTCCAGTGCGTCTTGGTGTGTTGGATGCGGATGGCCAGCAGCTACAGGAACGTTTGCTGGTGCTCGACCAGGCTCAGCAGAGTTGGACCTTGTCGGGTTTGCCTGTTGGGACCAAGCCTCCAGTGTTGTCGCTCTTGCGTGAGTTCTCCGCACCGGTGCAACTGGAATTGCAGCGCAGTGATGCGGATCTGGGTCTGTTGCTGCGCAAAGATCCTGACCCTTTCAGTCGTTGGGATGCTGGCCAACAGCTCTGGCAGCGGCAGTTACTTCAGCCCAATCCCGCTACCGCTGAACTACTAGAAAACGTTTGCCGCCAGCTATTGCAAGAAGTGGTGGTTGGCGCCAGTGATCCGCGCTTGGTCTGGGCGTTGTTGCAAGCGCCGTCGCGCCCTGAGCTGGAGGCTGCTTGCATGGTTGCCGGTGTAACTCCAGATCCGCTGGAGCTGGAGCGGTCCTTGTTGCAACGGCGCTGCTGGCTCGGTGAAGCATTGCAAGCTGAACTGCAAGCCGTTATTGCCTGGTCTGAACCCCAGGCGGATCGGAGCTGGCCTGATGGGGTGGGCGCGAGGGCCATGCTTGCTCTGGCCTGGTCGTGGTTGTCGGCTGCTGGGAATGATGCCGTTCGGCAGCAAGCAGCTAGAGCTGTTGATGGTGGCTCAATGAGTTTGGCGCGCTCCGCTTTGGCTGCTTTGCAACCTTGGGATTGTCCTGAGCGGCAACAGGCCACAGCAGCGTTTGCTAAGCGCTGGCGGCAAAGGCCGGTGATCCTGGATGCCTGGTTTGGGATGGAAGCATCAGCCCCGTTTGGCGATGGCATTGCTCGCGCTGATGCTCTGCTGCAAGACCCCGCTTTTGACCCCAATGCTCCCAACAGTCTTCGGGCTGTGTTGGGTGGTTTTGGGCGATGTGCTGAGAATTTCCATCGCGCCGATGGCCGCGGTTATCAGTGGATGGCTCAGCAGTTGGTAGCTGTAGATCAACGCAATCCGATCGCTGCATCGCGGATGCTGAAGCTGTTCATGGGGTGGCGTCGTTACAGCCCTGAGCGTCAACAGTTGATGCGCTCCAGTTTGGAGTGGTTGGCCAAGAACCTCACCTCACCAAATAGCAGGGAAGTGGTGATGTTGTGTTTAGACGCCGCTGAATAGGACTTCAGCCGAGGAGCATGACGGCCTCATTCTTGAGGCTTGCCTGCTGTGCAACGAACGCTATAAAACGCCCATTGGAGAGTTGTGATGTTCGTAACAGTTTTCGGCCAGAAAGGCGGAGTTGCCAAAACCTGCACCAGCGTCCACTTGGCTTCGATTTGGTCGAATCAATACCAATCGGTTGTGTTGGTCGACGCTGACCGCAATCGCTCGGCGAGTGCCTACGGGGCTAGAGGCTTACTGAACTTTGAAGTGGCTCCCATCGAGGCAGCCGCCAAGGCCACGCGTTACTCCGAGGTGGTTGTCACCGATGGCCAAGCCAGTAGTAGTCAGGAGGAAATCAAAAACTTGGTCGATGGTGCTGATGTGATCATTCTTCCCACCGCGGCACAGACTCGCTCTTTGGAATTGACCTTGGAGATGGCGGAACATCTCAAACAGTTCAATGTTCCCTTTGCTGCTTTATTAGTGAAGGTCGACTCCCGTAAGGCAAAAGCTGCCCGCGAGATTCGCCAAGCCATTGAGGCGGCAGAGATTTCGGTTCTACGTACGCAGATTCCTTTACTTGCTGCTTTTGAAAAAGCAGAAAACGCTGGAGTCACTGTTGATCAAGCTGTCTCGGCTTCGGGCAAATCTGATCCTCGACGCATGATTGGTTGGCATGCCTATACCAAGGCCTGCGAGGAAATTGCTGGGCTGGTGCCCCAACGGACGAACGTAGTCCCAATGCATCCAATTGGCTGGGATACAACTCCGCTGGAAGATCGCAGAGCTGCTTGAAAGATAAGCCAGCCTGATGACTGATCTGAAAAGCTCTTCATCGACTGATTGTCATTGGCTTGTTAATCACTACCCCAACTTGTTTGAAGTAATCACTTAAGGGGGGTGTATGTCCTTTTTCTGTACTTCTGAGTTGAAGACGAATCTCCCGAGGGGTTGCTGCAGCATCAATTGACTTCGGGGTTAATTTGCCTTGCCTTGCCTCGATATAAGTTAGTAAGTCCTGCTCATCAAAGGGAATTGGCATCAAGGGAAGTTCTCTCGCTGCATTAGGAACGAGCCGGAAGTTTTGTTGGTGTCCATCAGCAAAGCTGACCTGTGCCCTGACCACAAAACCAGGCCTATAAAGGGCTTTGCGGAGTTTGTAGCGCCAATTCGCCTTAAAGAGAAAGCTGATGCTGCTTCCTGCCGGTAAGTTGTTCGGCAGCGCTAAAGGCCTGCTGGTGGAGCGTTGTTGGCTGAGATCAAAAGTTTCCTCAAAGATGATTATTTCTTTGGATGGTTGCGGCTGAGAGCGCTCTTTCATCACGAGTGACCCTTTGCTGCCTTGTCCTGCCAGTTCGTAATTCCTTGAAATTTCACTCAGTGCAGGTCCTTCCAGGCCGATTGACGGCCAGCGTTGATCAATCACCTTGCGGTTGAGGATGACGTACTCGGGCCGTCTGTTTGGATCCGTAAAAAAGGCTCGATTGAGTTGTAGGAGTTGAGGCGAATAGGCATTCAGTGAATGGGGGATTGGCCTGGGGGTGTAAGTGAGCCCATTGCTGATCACATCCATCGTGTCCCAGGGCAAAAGATCAGCTGTGGATCCCGTGGGTATTGGCAGTTGTTCGTGAACGTCAGCCCTCGTTTGGATTTGCTTGATGACGCCTTCTCGGTGACTTCTCAACTCTTCGCGTCCTCGCGCGCTGATGCTTGCGCTCCAGAACTGCTCCAGGCCCCTTAAGCGCAGGGCTTTGTAGAGCTTGAGATCCAAATCCAGGGCATTGGTGCTGATCCAGTAGCCACCAGCTGCTGGCAGGCAAAGGGCCAGCGCCAACCAAGGTTTGCGTATTTGAAGATCACGCCAAAACAGCATGGTGATTAAGAGGCCGCTGCTCAGTAGGTAGAGCCCCGCCATGGGGTAGTGGCCAGGGTCATGGCGCACCATCCCTGCCTTGAACGGTGCCCAGAAAAACAGCAGCCCACCGAGGATGAATGCACTTACAACTGCTGGATTGTGAACTTGTAGCCGCCGTTTTACGCCAACTGCAGCAATGGCAATCGCTGCTCCGCTGCAAAGCCAGTAGAGCAGTTGTTGCCAGTTGTTGGTCTTGGAATAAAGGGCCATCGCTTCGCTGTAACCCGAGACGATGTCGCGGTTGGGGCCGGCGATGTAATGCCAGCCATCGGCCAGGCTCATGCCACCGCTACCCAGCAGCAGTACTGTCAAGACAGGTAATGCCAGCAGTTTCAGGATCTTCTGGAGTCCGTAGCTGAATGGCTGACGCCATTCAGTGGCCACCAGTACTGCAATGGCTGGTGCGGCCAAGGCCACAAAGGACAGCTTGATCAAGATGCCCAGCAGCAAGCTGCAAAGCTGGCAGAGGTAGTTAGGCCAAGCCAATGACTCTGCCTGGCTGCGGCATAGCGCTGTCAATGTGACGGCCAGGCAAAACACGTTGAACAACGCATCCAGTCGCTGCGAAGTGAGCACCGCCAGCAGTAGGAGCCAGAGCCAAGTCAGGGGGTGGCCGACCTGGCGCCGCACGCTGAGCATGACGGCACCCCAGCCCAGCCCGTAGAGCCAGCGGCCAAGCAGAAAGAGATTCAGGTTGTCGCTGATTTGGCGTGTGTAGAGCTGGTGATAGGGCCCAAAGGTGAACACCACATCGCGGCCAAAGATGCGGCCGTGATCAGTGGCCTGCACCAAGGCCTCAGCCCAGCCAGGATCGAGCCCGGCCCAGGGCGTACGGATCGGCAAGCTCCACACCAAAGCCGTGGCTGCTATCACAAAAAGCACGCCATCAAGCAGTCGGCAGCGCCAGTCATCACGTGGCCTTGATTGGCGCAGGTTCAGCGGCATCACAGCCCTGTTTGGCAGGCCGGCATTTTCGAAAGTTTAAGGTTTAGTTAGGAGCAGTCTGCTCCCCAAATAGTTCGGCGTGGCGCCTGCGTAGTCCTTGACGCCGGTAGTCGCCGCCTTCGGGACCTGCGTGTTGTCCCCAAAGTCCTTCCCAATAAAAGTAAACCGCGCCAAAACCGCGCTGATGGGCCAGCTGCAGTTTGCGGTGCAACTTGGTCATCGGTGTCGTGCGCCCGCCAAAGCCGGCCAGGATCCCAATATGCACAGGGATGCCCCAGCTTTCAGCGCGCCGAATCGCGCTTTGGTTGAGATCGTTTCGGAACCCTTTGAGCGAGTAGGCGTAGTTCTGCACGATCAACTCATCAACCAACCCCTGCACAGCCCAGATTTCCCAGTCTTGAAGCCAGTGGTTGTAGGCAAAGCGAAACGGGCCTGGCGACAAGCTGATGCGCTCGCTTCCGCCGCTTTCAGCCAGTGCAATCCGCAGGGTGAGCAAGAGCTCAGTGAGCTTGCCTCTGCGCCAATTCATCCAGGCCCGGTTAGTGAAGTCAGCCGGTGGCTCTTGGCCTGTTTCACGGAGATAAAGCTGGCGGGTGTAGGTGTCGTATCCCAGTTCAACGGGCCAGGCGAAATGGTCATCCAGCTGGATGCCATCGGCGTTGCAGCGCCCAACGATCTCGGTGATCAGCCCCATAAAGCGTTCCTGCACGCCTGGATGTGCTGGATTCAGCCAGACCCGAAGATCCTTCAGGGGAGAGCTTTCGAGGTTGGCGCCATGCATGGCGTAAAGCGTTGAGCCGTCGGATCGCTTCAGCACCCACTCCGGGTTTTGCTGCACCACAGCTGAATCGGCAGGCTCCATTAGCCCGTATTCGAACCAGGGGATCACTTGCAATCCACGCTTGTGGGCGCTGCTGGTTAACTGGCAGATCGGGTCGAGATCTGGAGCATCCCGTTGCAGCTTTGGCTCCATCGGCGCCCAGCGGCTGCGGTGGAAGGTGGCGCCCCTGCTCCACACATTGGGGTAGAGCGTGTTGAATCCCGCCGTTTCAAGCTGCTGAACCGCGCGCTCGATGCGCTTGGGGTCGTAATACAGCGGGCTGGGGCTATTGGTCAGCCAAACACCAACACGGCGAAAGTTGGCGTGAGATGGTTCTGCGATGAAGCCGAGAGCCAGGCTGGCAAGTAGCCCGAGGGTGCTGAACCAGCAGAGGCGTCTCACCGAAACATCGAGCTGACCGAGCTCTCCTCGTGGATGCGCCAAATGGTTTCACCCAGCATGTTCGCCACAGAGAGCATCTGCAGTTGCGGGAAGCGGTCTTCTGGAGCAATCGGGATGCTGTTGGTGACCACCACTTCTTCAAACAAGCCCGGCTCTGAGAGTCGCTCCACTGCTGGAGGCGAGAACACCGCGTGGGTGGCGCAGGCGATCACTCGCTTGGCCCCTTGCTGACGCAGCAGCTTGGCCCCTTGAGAGATCGTGCCGCCGGTGTCGATCATGTCGTCGACTAAGACGGCGGTCTTGCCGCTGACATCACCAATCACCGTGAGGCTTTCGGCCACGTTGTGCGCGGAACGTCGTTTATCAATGATGGCCAGCGGGGCATCGTCCATGCGCTTGGCGAAGGCCCGAGCGCGAGCCACACCGCCCACATCCGGTGAAACCACCACCACTTCGCCGAGGTCACGGGTGGCCAAGTAGTCCACCAGAACTGGTGCGCCGTAAATGTGATCACAGGGAATATCGAAGTAACCCTGGATCTGTGAGGAGTGCAGGTCCATGGCCAGCACCCGGTTGACACCTGATTCTTTGAGCAAGTTGGCCACCAGTTTGGCGGTGATTGACTCGCGACCAGCTGTTTTGCGATCTGCGCGGGCGTAGCCGTAATAAGGCACAACGGCCGTGATCTGGCGCGCCGATGCCCGACGGCAGGCATCCACCATGATCAGCAGCTCCATGAGGTGGTCGTTGACCGGAGCGCAGGTGGGCTGCACCAGAAACACATCGCAACCGCGAATGGATTCTTGAATCTGGATATAGAGCTCACCGTCAGCAAAACGCTTGCTGACCCGTGGGCCATCGGGAATGCCGAGGTAGCCAGCGATTTCCTTCGCTAGGGCTGGGTTGGAGCTACCGCAAAACAGGCGCAGCCTTGAACTGTCGACCCCAGTACTGGTCGGCACGCTGCGCTCGGTGGCCACGTAGCTGGTCACGGTACTGGCCCAGGCCTCTCAGACTTCGATGGTAGAAGCGAGCCTGCACCTTTGACCGCAATCGAGCGTTTGTTCTGCTGCAGTCCCCACAGCAGTGGGGTTTTACCGGCTCTGGCCCAGGCTTGGGATCATCTGAAGTTGGGGCCGCAGCGTTGGCTGGTGGCTGGGGCGAGCAGCAACGACCTCGCCCCAGATGGGGAGCGTCTACTGCTGCTTTCCGATGGCGCTGAACTGGTGGATTGGGCTCAAGCCGTTGCGGCTTGGCGCCTGCCAACGCTGTTGTTGATTCCCGCTGGTGAGCGCTTGAGGGCGGAGGCTGCACTTCATTACTCCTTGCTCAAACAGCAGCAGGTACCTGTGCTGGGTTTGTTGCAGGTGGGAGAGCCATGGCACCCGGCCGATCGCCAGGCTGATGCACTGCCTTGGCTTGGTTGCTGGAATCCAGAGGAGCCCCAAGAGCTGGCCGCCTTTGGCAGCTTGTTGCAGCAACGTTTCATGCAGCTTGATCCTTCCCAAGGCGCTTAGCGCTTAAGGGCGCCAGTCCTGTCCAAGCAAGACAACGATTCCAGTGTCTGGGGACGTGGGACCTGGCTGAAGTTCGCCTTGGCCTAATGCAAGCCGTACAGCCAGAGCTTCAGCTCGCCCGACGCTGTAGCGGATCAAGGTCCGCGGTATAGGAGCTTCCAGTGGTAACTCGGCTTCAAAGGCAGGTTGGCCAGCCTGCTGGAGTTTGTTGACGGCTTGGCCGCTGCTGAAGGGATTGGTGCCCATCACGGCAACGGCGGTATCGCTATCGCTTGGAGGACCTTGGCTGAACCATCGCTCCAGCACACGTTCG
>MDTB01200631.1_pt1 | contig 11510 bp, 10 predicted proteins | sample 811161 | NCBI WGS metagenome assembly MDTB01 (sample SAMN05326650, study PRJNA326480) | marine metagenome | isolation source: seawater | place: Mediterranean Sea | collected 2009
ATCGAGTGATGGTGTTGTTGCCAAGAAGGGGAGTACATTAACATCCCTTCAATTGATTGGAGAAGAAGTAAGTTACGGAGCTGATCTCAATCAAGATGGACGAATTGGTTTAGTTATTGATTTAGTTCAAGAAGCATCAATTGATGCAGTAATACCGGTCAATGAAATTGATGCAATAAGCGTTAGTGAGATCAGAGAACATTCCGTGTATAATGCTGGCTCTATAAATCATAACGATGATTATGCTCCATTCGATCGTTCTATCGATGTCCATGGAATTAAAATATTGGCATGGCCGGCAGTTGGGGGTTCGAAAGCAGTATCGGACTCCTTTATGGAAAAAGCGGCACATACTCTTACGCTAATTCTTGATCCAACCGCAGATGGCATCGATCAAAAAATTCAAGCATCGGTAATTGAGGGAATGCAAGATGGATCTTCTTGGGGACCAACCATACAACGGATAGGTTATATTGGAGGAGATAATTACAGCCCTTCAATCTTAGATGATAACGCTGCTAGAAATTATCCTGGATTGGAAACCGTCAATGACTCAACTCGTAACGTGGATATGATCTGGGAGTATGATGATACCTCCAATGATTATAATGTTGATAGCGCAGTTACTGAAACTATTGAGCACTTATTACACACAATATCTCAATATGGGTTTCCAGAAGTGTATCCAACCAAACTTAACAGCTTTTCTGGTTCAGGTTTAATTTGGGAAGCAATGCAAGAAGCAATAGCAAACGGCGTTTTTAGTGACGCGGATTATAAATTACGGGATGATGGAAGTAATGAATATGATGCTCTTGTAATGCGAGAATACGTTTATCTTTTAACCTATGCCGAATGGGATTATATTAATGAATTTGTAGATGGTGGCTCTCTCTCTCCGGAGTGGGCTGATAATGCCAGAACTTCTGAAGAAATAGCGATCAGAAACCCTTTAGGTCATACTCTTTTCACCAATTATATTAGTAAAATTATCTCTAAACCTAGCGAAGAAATTTTAAGGGATATTTTTTCTCCAGGAGGTCAGAGTGACTATGTCGCTAATGAGGATCACGGAGTTTCACGAGAATTGTTAGCACTTAAAAAGCCAAACCAACTAGTTTTAGGTGAGCAAATAACAGATTTTATTCAACAGGATGAATTTTCTAATATTATTGCCTATTTGGATCATCTTTAAAAATTTTGATTGTTTTATGCCTCATAACGAAAACTCATTAAGCGTTTGGAGGCTCAATATCAGGAGAGAGCGCTCAGCCAGTGAATCAGATACAGTCGCCAATTTAGGCCTCGATAGCTCAAGTACTTGAAAATTGGTGTACAAATTATGATAGAGTTAGCCATAGCGAGATGAGCTCGTTAAATTTAACAGATGATCAAAAAAAATTCTCTTTTATGGAAGTGATATCAACGTTATTTTCCAATTGAGTTTTAGTTATCTACTAGCCTTTTCAGCATGACCAGACATCTTCTGTCTTTGAGAAAGTAAAGCCAAAATATCATTTAAATCGGCATCTTTTGCCTCTATGAGCACGAGCAAATGATAAAGAACGTCAGCGGCCTCGTTATTGAACCTTTCCAAATCCTCATTAAGAGCTGCAATTACAAGCTCAAATGCCTCTTCACCAAATTTTTTTGAACATTGTTCGATTCCCGAGTGAAGCAAAGAAGAAGTGTAGGATTCTTTGGATCTAGATTTTTTTCGGATTTTTATAATTTTACTTAAATTTAGTAATATTTCATTCATGTCAACCTCACAGCGATACCAGCGTTGTGCATATATTGTTTAGCTTCTTTTATTGTAAATTCGCCAAAGTGGAAAATAGAGGCGGCCAGAACCGCTGATGCATGACCTTTTTTTACCCCGTCCACGAGGTGTTGCAAATTACCAACCCCACCAGAAGCTATTACTGGTATGCTTAAGGCGTCCGAAATGGTTTTTGTGAGTTGAAGGTTGTAACCATTCCTTGTCCCATCATTGTCCATGGCGGTAAGTAGGATTTCTCCTGCACCATTTTTTTCCATTTCTTTTGCAAATTTCACGACATTCATTCCTGTTGCGGTTGTACCGCCATGTGTAAATATTTCCCACTCCCCTTCTTTAGTAGTTTTAGCATCAATTGCAACGACAATGCATTGATTTCCAAACCGGTTTGCAGCTTCAGAGATAATATCAGGATTTGCGACAGCAGCAGAATTAAAACTTACTTTATCGGCACCGGAAAGTAAAAGGTGAAGTACATCCTCAGTCGTTCTAACTCCTCCCCCAATTGTCAACGGCATAAAACAGTTTTCTGCTGTTCGACGTGCTAAATCATAAATTGTTTGTCGGTTTTCTTGAGATGCTGATATATCTAGAAAGCAGAGTTCATCAGCGCCAGCCTTATCATATGCCAGTGCGGACTCAACAGGATCGCCTGCATCTGTGAGATTGACAAAATTGATACCTTTTACTACGCGACCATTTTTCACATCAAGGCAGGGTATAACTCGGGTTTTCAGCATTTGCTAATGCCTTAGCAGCTTAATTGCTTCACTTACAGTAAAAACTTTTTCATAAATAGCCCGGCCGGATATAACACCGTTTAAAGTGGCCTTACTTTGTTTTAGATTTTTTAGATCGGTAAGGCATGATATACCACCCGAGGCAATAACAGGAATATTGACTGAGTTTGCTAAGTTTTGTGTTTGTTCAACATTGGGACCATTCATGGCACCATCTTTGTCTATGTCAGTATATATAATTGAACTTACCCCTATATCCTCTAACTTTTTTGCTAATTCAAGAGCGGTGATTGGTGTTACTTTCTTCCATCCATCAGTTGCAACGTAACCATTTTTTGCGTCTATGCCTACAGCAATCATAGATGGAAATTCCTTAGCCGCCAGTCTAATTAATTCCAGATTATTTATAGCAGCAGTACCCAAAATAATTCTACTTAAACCTTGTTCTGCCCAGTATTCTACGATTTCTATCGTACGAATTCCTCCTCCAAGTTGAATGGGTATTTTCACTTTATTTAAAATTTTTTTTACTGCTTGCTTGTTTACAGGGGTCCCCTCAAAAGCTCCGTTTAGGTCAACAACGTGGATCCACTCACATCCCAAGCTCTCAAATATTTCAGCTTGATTCTCTGGACTATCATTAAAGATGGTTTCCTGATTCATATCGCCTCTTAGGAGGCGCACACATTTTCCATCCTTAATGTCGATTGCGGGATAAAGTATCAAGGTTTTTCCTTAAGGGGGTTAAACAAGATTATGATTTTTTAGATCTCAATTTAAACATACATTAGACACTTGACGATACACCATATATAGCATCATAATTATTATAAATAAATGAAAAAAGAGAGGAAACTCATGAAAAGAATTTTTCTATCAATGCTTATTATTGCGTTTACGATGACACCAGTCTGGTCAGAGGTAGTGTCCGGAGTCTTCAAAACTAATCCATCTGAAGAAACAGGCGGCTATTTGCATATTGAATTTGGTTCATGCCCAGATAATAAGGAAATGTCATGTGGCACCATAAAAACGGCGATTAAAAAGGATGGAACAATAAACAATGAATATGAGCATCTAGGTAAGCTTATGGTTTGGAATATGACATCTGGTACTGAAGGCCGATATAAAGGTGGCAAGATCTGGGACCCATCCGAAAACAATGAAGATGGTTCAAAAAAAATATACAACTCCAAAATGGAGTTAAAGGGTAATATTTTAGAGGTGCAAGGTTGTATTCTCTTCTTTTGTAAGGGACAAGATTGGGAGCGGGTAGATTAAGGCTTCCAGAGCAGAAAATTCCGGATGAAAGTCAATCCAACCGATTGACTTTTCTCTGGATGGAATTGTGTTCCGACCATATTTTCTTTTAACACAGCTGCCGTAATAGTCTGACCATAATCAGTATATGAAATTCTCTCAGCTGGATTATCTAGAACAAAGTGATATGAATGAATAAAATACGCATGATCGTTCGTTTTAATCCCCTCAAAAAGCTCATGGTTTCGATCAAATCTTAGCTCATTCCATCCCATGTGCGGAATTTTCAAACTTGGGTTTGAAGGTGCTATCCTCTCTACGGTTCCAGAGATCCAATCAAAGCCTTTCGTTTTAACATTATTTTCTAGGCCTGTTGTAGCCATTAATTGTTGACCAACGCAAATACCTAAAAATGGTTTCTTATCTTTCATGACGCGCTGTTTGATTGCCTCTATTAACCCACTCCTCTTCAAAAGATTTGATTTACAATCGTTAAAAGAGCCTACCCCTGGTAGAATAATTCTTTCAGCGGTTAAGATTTCTTCAGGTCTAGATGAAATTAAAATTTCTCCCTTTTCCAATTCGTTTGAAACGAGTTGGAAACTTTTCCTTACTGAGTGCAAATTACCCGAGTTATAATCTATAATTATAGAGCCCAAGTTTAAATAACTCCTTTAGTAGAGGGAATTTGATGTTTTCGGCGGACATCGTTTTCAATAGCATGCCTTAATGATTGTGCTACAGATTTGAATGCAGCCTCGGCTATATGGTGGCTGTTAGTTCCTGAGATCATATTTATGTGAAGCGTAATACCGGCGTTTTGACACAAAGCATTGAAAAATTCTTTTATTAACTCGACATCGAAAAACCCAATTTTCGACGTCTTAAAGGATAAATTATATTCTAGAAGCGCACGCCCTGAAAAATCTACCGCACTTTGGATCAAAGCCTCATCCATCGGGAGCATACAAGAGCCGTATCGCCTGATTCCAGCCTTAGTAGCTATGGCCTCTTTTATAGCGGCACCTAAAACTATCCCAGTATCTTCTACAGTATGGTGGTCATCAATCTGCAAATCGCCATCAGCATTTATTTCGATATCGATTAGTGAATGTTTTGCGAGTTGGTCCAACATATGATCAAAGAAACCAATTCCAGTATTAATATTAGATTGGCCAACTCCATCGAGTTCAATTTTTATTGAAATGCTAGTTTCGTTTGTCTTTCTTGTGAATTCTGCACTACGCATCATATCCATATCCTAATTTCCTACTTATCTATTACGTATCGTATATCTCTTGTTTAGGATTGTTCCAAGAACAATTTATTTACAAATGCAACCCATGCATTGGATAAATCTGTCAATTTGGTTATATAAATTTTTGTTTTAGCATTTAAGGTACCCGGAAGGAGGTACTCGCCCACAAACTTTCCCAGATTATCGGTTGCTTAGAAGTTTTGGCGGGGAGTTTATTTTCCCCTGGCTTTCTCATTATCACAGCGTTGATCATATAGTCAGTTTGAGAGGAAACCTCAATGGTTACACGACCATATTCGTTTGTTATTATGGTGTCTCTTCTAACCTTTTTATCAGCAGCACGTGAAAAAACTTCAATTTGCGTATTCACTTGGGGAACACCTTGATAAAAAAGTGTAATTGCAAGGCCGTTGGTCATATCTTCCTTATATGGATTTTTATTTAATACTAATTCTATCTCTAGTCCAACGTATTGATCCTTCCCGTGACTATTACCAGAGCCAATCAATGTTTTTGCGTAACGACTATAAATTTCTTTAAATTGTGTTTTGGGAAAATTACTTACAAGATGCTCAGCCTTCACTGCCATTAAACTCTTTTCAATTAAAAATTTTTCGAATATTGGCCACTCATTATACGAAACGATACTATCTGTGGTTGAGTAAATGATTGTAACCAGATGATTCCCCTGGGACTTTATATTTATTGCTGGCTTATCTCCAAGTCGTCCAGACACAGGTCTTATCTTATCTTGTGTTTTTAACTCAAATCGGTTAAATCGTTTTGGGTAATATCCATAGGATACACCATTCATCATTTGACCAACTTTCAGGTTAGCAGAAATTTTTTCGTCGCTCTCGACAATAAATTTGTCAGGTTCTATCCAAAATTCATGAGCATTAAGGGCTGTACATAAGTGCCAAATTAAAACTATAACAGATATCAAATTGATTAGATTGGAATTTTGCATTGTGTCGCGCCTTAAACCTATTTTTTTTAGAAATAATCTTAGAGTAAAAGTACAATTTAGCGCCCTGGTCAGTATTATCTTTCTTTTTGCTTTTGCATGTTTTCCTCATGAGGAGCAGCCGTCAATCTTAGACTTTGAAATCGAAACTAATACAGTTTCAATTGAAATTCAAACCTACTTTGAAACTTTAGTTCGGGATGAACTAAACATTTTAGCCTTACCTAAATCTGATCCAAGCCATGAAAGGGAAAATTTTTCATCAGAAAATTTAAAATTAGATAGGATGATTTTATATTTATTTGAAAATTGGCAATCTCTTAGGTCGCAGTTTTTTTTTAACGTTAATGGTAAAGATTTAAAGCTTGAGTTAGTAGATGTTAGGCTTAATTCGACTGCTTTTGATATAGAAGCAACAGCTATTACATTGGATATGGTAGCAAAAATTCCAGATAATTCAGAATACTTAACAATCGGATGGGATCAAAAATTTGGTGATTTGGTTGTTAGAGAGCAAGGATCAAAAGAAAATTTATATTCAGACTATTTATCTATTGGCGATGTTAGCCCTAGAATCTATTTAAAAAGAAATGCGTTACTATCAAAAAGCAATAAATTTTTAAGTTATGTTCGCTCTGGACTGTATCATATTGTTCCTATTGGATATGATCATATTCTATTTATTATTGGATTATATCTTTTTTCAACGCATTTCCGGCCACTATTTTTACAGGTGACTTTATTTACTATTGCACATTCACTAACTCTAATTCTAGCTTCGTTCGAAATCATAAGCATTTCAAGTTTGGTCGTTGAGCCCATAATTGCGGCCTCTATAGTGTATGTTGGGTTGGAAAATTACTTTTTTAGGCCTCAGACCTCATACCGTGGGCTTATAATATTTGGATTTGGATTGCTCCATGGGCTCGGTTTTGCCAATGTCTTGGATTCTCTCGAACTCTCAAAAGATGGCATTCTTATTCCATTATTAGGGTTTAATATTGGAGTAGAGATTGGTCAAATTCTTATCTTAATTTTATGCTTTGTTATTTTTGGGTACTGGTTCAGCGATAAACACTGGTATCGTCCTCGAATAGTGAGGCCACTGTCAGGAATATTAATTTCAGTTGGCTCTTTTTGGTTCATTTCACGTTTAATTGAATGATGGATTACCGGACAATTTAACTAATCTTAATATGCTGTGAGGGATACTTTGCTATGCATAAAATGCAATTTGGAAATGCAGAAATGCTAACAATTGCATAAATTGCAATTTGGAAATGCAAAAATAGCTGTTGTTGAGAATGGTAAAAACCTTAGTTCACTACCATTAGTGAAACAAATAATTAGTGAAATAAAAACGTGAGGTCAAAATGGCATTTATACAAACTCAAACTAAAATCAAGGGCTCGATTATCGAAATAGCGGAAGCTTGGGTGAAAAGCATCTTAATTAGATACAAGAATTACCGACTTTTTTCGAAAACTGTTTCTGAACTAAGTTGCTTAAGCGGAAGAGAGTTATCTGATCTTGGAATCAGTAGGACGATGATAAATAGTGTCGCGTACGCCGCGGTATACAAGGGACAGGATACGCTAAAAAAATATTGCGATTGAAACGATAGTATCTCATTTAAGAAGGCAATAATGGATCTATGTTAGGTAGGAGTTAAATTTAAATTGTAAATTTAGTTCATGGGATTGCATCTTTTTGAAGAAGGTAGTTAGATTTTACCTTCTTCTCTCCAGATTTGTCAAAAGCGACATCAATTGTATCCCCCGATATCACAATCACTCGACCATACCCAAATTTTTGATGAAATACTCTCTCACCGATCTCTAGGTTATGAAAAGATATTACACGATTGCTAACTTTGGATGTTTTTGGCTGGCGTTTTTCCACCTGGGTTTTCATTCTCCTCCAACCTGGGGAATTGTATTTGTTGGTTTGATTTAGCGATATATCATCAAATTTCACTTGAGAGTCAGGATTTAAACCATAATTTTTGAATTCTCCTAAGCTAGGTACGGCCGCTCCGTAATTACCGCCATGTAATGCCGGTGGAGTTATGATCTCTACGTCTTCGTTTGAAAGGTCATCAATAAAACGTGATGGGATCGCACTTTGCCACTGATTATAGACACGCCGATTTGAAGCAAAGCTAATAGTACAATGCTCCTCAGCACGAGTTATCCCAACGTATGCGAGCCGACGTTCCTCCTCGAGCCCTTTAGCGCCCATCTCGTCAAGGGACCTTTGGGAAGGGAAGAGTCCATCCTCCCAACCTGGTAAAAAAACACTTGTAAATTCTAAACCTTTGGAAGCATGCAGAGTCATTATAGATATTTTTTCAGAGCCTTCCTCTGTATCATTTTCCATCATCAGAGATATATGCTCCAGAAAACCTTCTACATTTTCAAATTCTTCGAGCGCCTTAACGAGCTCTTTTAAATTTTCTAATCGTCCGGGGGAGGAGGGTGTGTTATCATTTTTCCACATTCCTGTATATCCTGACTCATCTAAAATTTGTCCTGCTAATTCGTAGTGTGTAATTTCATTTTGCAATAATATTTTGTTCCAATTTTCAATGTTTCGTATAAGCATTGCTAATTCGTAACTTGTTTTCTTGGGTAGAGTCCTATGACTAACTGCCTGCTTTGCACTTTCAAATAAACTTATTTTATTGGCTCGCGATTGTTTTAAGAGCATTTGTTGTGCTTTCTCACCTATACCCCGTTTGGGTGTATTAATAATTCGTTCGAATGCTAAGCTATCATCGGTTGAGGCAACGATTCGCAAATAAGCAATAGCGTCTCGAATTTCTTGCCGTTCATAAAATCTAGGTCCGCCAATTACCCGATAAGGCAGACCAATTGCAAGAAATCTGTCTTCAAATGCGCGCATTTGATAAGATGCTCTGACAAGAATAGCCTGTTTATTAAATGGAATTGGACTGAACCCGCGGGTTCCTCTGTTAAACGCTTCAGCCTCATCGCCAACCCAACGAGCCTCTTCTTCTCCATCCCAGTGCCCAATTAGTCGGACTTTTCCCTCATGGTTACTTTCAGTCCAAAGAGTTTTTCCTAATCTACCCTTGTTTGCTTTGATTAAATTACCTGCAGCACCCAAGATATGGGGCGTAGATCTATAATTCTGCTCCAAACGGATCACTTCTGCGTTATTAAAGTCTTTCTCAAATTTAAGTATATTCTCAACCTCCGCTCCTCTCCAACCATATATTGATTGGTCATCGTCCCCGACACAACATATGTTTTGATGATCTTGAGCTAGGAGTCTTAGCCAAAGATATTGCGCTATATTGGTATCTTGGTACTCGTCGACAAGAATAAATTTAAATTTTTCTTGATAGTATTTTAAAATTTTTACATCGTTTTTAAAAAGTGTCAAACAGTGTAACAATAAGTCCCCGAAATCAACGGCATTCAGGGTTTTTAGCCGATCTTGATAAGCATTGTAAAGATGAGCAGCTTTACCATTGTACGCATTTAGCTCAGATTGCGGTACTGCTGTGGGGATAATTGCACGATTCTTCCAAGTGCTAATAACATTAGCCAATAATCGGGCAGGCCATTTTTTATCATCGATATCTGTAGATTTTATGATCTGTTTCAGTACCCGTAATTGGTCATCAGTATCTAAAATTGTGAAGTTTGCATTTAAACTTATTTGTTCAGCATGCTTTCTAACTATTTTAACGCAGATTGAGTGAAATGTTCCTAACCACGGCATCCCCTCCACTAAATCACCTATTGATTGTCTTAAACGCGACTTCATTTCGCGAGCTGCCTTGTTTGTAAATGTTACGGCTAATATTTGATTTGGAAATGCGTATTTCGAATGAATTATGTGTGCTATCCTCGCTGTTAGTGCTCTCGTCTTCCCTGTACCAGCTCCCGCAAGCATGAGGACTGGACCATTAATTATTTTAACAGCTTTTTGTTGATTGGTGTTCAAGCCTTCAATGTAACTTGGTTGAACACCTAAAAGAGCTCTCTCGGTCAATGAATCGCTTTCTGAATTTTGTTCAGACTGATGGATGGTGTTGGGAGTATCTTCTTCTTGCATCATGCCATATTCTATAAAAGATTTTTATTAATGAAAAGATGTCTTAAACAATTTATGACTTATTTTTATTGAGCTTATGTACCATTATGTTTATCACAGTATCTATATGGCTTATGATTAACTATATTTGTTTAGTTGGAACGAGGTGATGCATTGAGTCTAGATTTTAAAAAAATTTTAATTGCCAACAGAGGCGAAATAGCTATCCGGGTTATGAGAGCCGCAAATGAAATGGGAAAAAAAACAGTCGCGGTTTATGCTGAAGAGGATAAGTTGTGCCTACACAGGTTTAAGGCAGATGAGGCTTATCATATCGGTGCTGGTCTTGGCCCTGTAGCTGCCTATTTGAATATTAAAGAGATAATAAGAGTTGCAAAAATGAGCAACGCTGATGCGATTCATCCTGGCTACGGCCTTTTGTCTGAGAACCCTAATTTGGTCGATGCTTGCGTTGAAGCGGGCATTGTTTTTATAGGTCCATCTGCCATTACTATGCGAAAATTAGGAGATAAGGCTAGTGCAAGAAAAGTTGCGATGGCTGCTTCCGTGCCAGTCGTGCCAGCAACTGATGTGCTTCCGAAGGATATTGAGGAAATATCAACGCTAGCAAAAGAGATTGGGTTCCCGCTTATGCTTAAAGCTTCTTGGGGAGGAGGTGGAAGGGGTATGAGGCCTGTTACTACAGAAGGTGAACTTTCCACAAAAATTATGGAAGGCAGGCGGGAGGCGCAATCTGCATTTGGTAATGATGAAGGGTATCTTGAAAAATTAATCGCCAGGGCTCGGCACGTAGAAGTCCAAATTCTTGGTGATAAATTTGGGGGGATTTTCCATCTCGGGGAGAGAGATTGTTCTGTTCAAAGGCGAAATCAAAAGGTCGTTGAGCGCGCACCAGCACCATACCTCAATGATACCCAAAGAGACGAACTTTGTCGCTATGCGAAGGCAATTTGTTCTAAAGTAGGTTATTATTGCGCAGGAACAGTAGAGTTTTTAATGGATATGGACACAGACGAATTCTTTTTTATTGAGGTTAATCCTAGGATCCAAGTAGAGCATACTGTTACCGAAGAAGTTACTGGCATCGATATAGTTAGAGCACAAATCTTGTTAGCTGAAGGGAAAACAATTTTTGAGTCTACAGGTAAGGCAACTCAAGATAGTATTACTTTTAATGGTCATGCTATTCAATGTCGAATTACATCAGAAGATCCCCAAAATAATTTTATACCAGATTATGGTAGAATAACGGCTTATCGAGGCGCAACTGGAATGGGCATTCGACTTGACGGGGGAACGGCTTATTCAGGTGCGGTCATAACACGCTACTACGACAGTTTGCTTGAAAAAGTAACGGCGTGGGCTCCTACCCCAGAGGATGCTATTGCACGAATGGATCGTGCTCTTCGCGAATTTAGA
>MDTB01013925.1_pt1 | contig 11509 bp, 10 predicted proteins | sample 811161 | NCBI WGS metagenome assembly MDTB01 (sample SAMN05326650, study PRJNA326480) | marine metagenome | isolation source: seawater | place: Mediterranean Sea | collected 2009
CCTCCTTCTAACCCGTCTCCGGCAAAACCCCCTCCTTCTAACCCGTCTCCGGCAAAACCCCCTCCTTCTAACCCGTCTCCGGCAAATCCCCCTCCTTCTAACAGCTCTCCATCCCCTCCCGATTCGTCGTCTCCACCCCCCCCAGTAACAAATACTACTCCTTCTGACAGCCCTCCTCCATTGATCAACCCACCACCACCACCACCCGAAGAAATTCGTTTGGAAACAATATTCACTTGGGGTATAGTCGGTTTCGCATCTTTGCTCACGGCCTTATCGTTGTACATGCTCAGAGGGCGTAGGATGGCCAAAGCTGGGGTTCCACCCCCCGTACCGGCCAAGACGACTGGTCCCACTCTCCCGAATCAGGCACGCCAGATCGGTCGGCAGACGCCAGAGGCAATGTCCGTGATGAACTCCAAAGCACTACCCGCGAAAAAACCAGTCGACATCGAAATGGCTCCGAAGCCGAAACCAGCTGAGAAACCGTTCCAGCCGAATATGAACGACCCGAAGTTGGGCAAACCCACCCCTGAAGCGCAGGCCGCCAGAAAGGTGCAAAAACCTTCGAAGCCCACAGATGCGATGGAGGACCCGTTCCCTCGTTTGGTCACTCGTATAAACAGACAATAGAGCTTAGTCAGTTTGGTCTACAGCGAAGTGAGTCAAGTTTGGTCATGTCAGCGTCCATGGATGTCGATGCTCCGGTTGTGCCACCCCCTTCGAAGAAAGCTCGCATCGAAACGGAACAAGATGTGGAAGAAAAGACACAGCGTGAATGGCTTCTCCAGTGTCCGGAGACATACATCGGCGCAGTGGAACTGTCTACGTGGTGGGTACCAGTGTTCGATCCGAGTGGATCTACGGTAACGTGGAAACAAGTGACCCTTTCTCCCGGTCTCGTTCATCTTTTTTTGGAGCTCATCGTGAATGCTTTGGACAACGGTTTCCGTGACGATTCACAGACCTACATTCACATGGAATTTAAAGATGGAACGTTTACAGTCTCCAATGACGGTTCGGCTCCTCCGGTGACACGCCTTCCCGGAAGCCAGCGATACAAAATTGCGGGGTGCTTCGGAGGATTTCAAGTGGGCTCCAACTTTGACAACACCAAAAAGCGGTACACAGGAGGCAAGAATGGTATCGGGGCAGCTGCGGCCAACACGTTCGGAACTCGAATGAAAGTCACGGTGGTAAACGCCATTGCTCGTACAAAGTACGTTCAGGAGTGGAATCGGAACATGAGCGTGGAACACAATCCCAAGATCACCACGATCGACAAGAAGAAGAACGAGACGAAAGTGGAATGGTCTCCAGATTATGCTCGATTCCCCTTTTCTAAAGAAGAAACCAACAAGAACGATCTCGACGACACGGTTTCTTTTCTGGCCTTTTGCGCGTCTCTGTGCGCACCTCCAAGTGTCAAAGTGAAATACAATGGAACAGTCATCAAAGCACAAACCCCCGAACAGTTTTGCAAACTTCTCGGTGGTACGGCCCCATTTGCCAAAGACACCGTGACAACCGAAGACGGGGTCGTGTTTCAAGTGTGTGTCGGCACACGGAACGAAACCCTCCCTCACTTTGGCGAGGAAGTATCTGGGGTTACCCTTGGGTTTGTCAACTCCACTCCCTGCTGTGACGGCTCTCATGCAGATTACTTGATCGGAAAGATCAAGGATATCGTGGAGGAAAAAGCGAAGACAAAAAAAGGAAAGGGAGACATTCAAGTGGTGGCAAAACCGGCATTTCTCCGGAAGAATACGATCACAATTCTAAAGATATTGGTAGACAAACCTCGCTACCGCTCCCAGGGTAAAAGTGCTTTGGATACAAAGGTTGGAGAGTGGGGGTGGACATGGAAGCCCAGCCAGGAGTTCATTGGTGCAATTGAACGTTCTCCACTCATACAGCGTGTCATCGACGCAGCTCGGCAAAAGAGCGACAGCGATGCGTCGAAAGCGACAAAGCTCACGGGGAAGAAGCACCCCACGTTTGGCAAGTACGACAGCGCGGGTGAACTCTACAAACCTCAAACGACGCTGCTCGTCACGGAAGGCGACAGTGCAAAAAACTTTGCGGTGTCGGGCGTTTCTGTCGTTGGTCGTCGGCACTGGGGGATCTATCCGATTCGTGGCAAGTTTCTCAATGTACGTGGAGTGACTCCTTCGAAGATTGCCGAAAACAAGGAGGCAAAGGAGCTGCTCCAGATCCTCGGACTGTCACCCAATCCCAAAGACAATGTGGGTGCGGCGATCTCCAAGTTGCCGTATGGCCGTCTCATGGTATTGGCAGATCAGGACGTGGATGGCAGCCACATCGCATCTCTTCTGTACAATCTCGTGGAAGTGTGTGCTCCCGAACTGCTCCGCGCAAATCCAGGTTTCGTGTGTCGATTCGCAACTGCTCTGATTCGAGTCAAAATACCGGGGCAACCCAACGACGCGCTGTTCTATTCCGAGGCTGAGTACGAGACATGGCGAGGTTCTCGAACAGAGGCGGGGCTTTCCACAGGAAAAGCGACGTATTACAAGGGACTGGGAACATCCAATGCATCTCTTGCAAAGGAATATTTCCGTAACATTCGCACGAACACCATCGTCCTCAAGTATAGCGGCGAGAAATGTGCGGAATCCCTTGATCTCTTCTTCAACAAGGCTCGTGCGGATGATCGAAAGAGTTTCCTGACGGAACACGGGTCTGGTGACGGTCACGTGGATTACTCGCAACCCCAGATTACCATGGAGGAGTTCGTTCATCAAGAACTCCTGCCTGCATATGCATGGGCAGCCATAGAACGAGGAATTCCTTCACTGGATGGTCTGAACAATGCCCGCCGAAAGATTTTATGGGCTGCACGTGCACTTGGAATGACCAAGGATCCGATCAGCGTCGCAAACGCTGCTGGAAAGATCAGCTCGAAGTCGAACTATCATCATCGAGGCACGGCAATGGAGAATGCAATCATAGGAATGGCGGCGGATTACGTGGGAGCCGGGAATGTCAACCTGTTTGTTCCTTTGGGACAGTTTGGGACGCGTCACAGCCACGAAGCGGCTTCCGCGGCATATCCCCAGACTCATTTAAACTGTCCTTTGCATTCGCTCATCTACCCGGTCGCAGACGATGCAGTGCTGCAATACGTGAATGACGAGGGTCACATGGTACAGCCTACTATTTTTGTTCCCATCATATCCATGGCTTTGTGTTTCGGCGGCAAGGGAATCGCAGTTGGTTGGTCTACGGACTGCCCTTGTTACAATCCCATTGACGTTATCGATGCCACAGAATGTCTCATCGATGGCACCGAGGATATGCCACCGATCCACCCCTTTTATCGTGGATTCGAAGGTGACGTGATCCCACAAGAAGATGGGACATACATCGTTCGTGGAAAGTGCCATTACGTAGGCAACGACCTGCATGTGACAGAGGTTCCTCCGTTCAAGGAGACCGACGCCTACAAAGAAGACTGGCTGAAACACGATGACTTTGCTCCAGGAGGGATCAAAGCTATGGACGGACACACCGATGAAAAGGTTCATTTGGTGTTGAAGGGTTGCAAGATCATGGTGGATCCAATTTCGGGACTCGGCCTCGAAAAACGCATTACGTTCAACAATGTCTATTTACTGGATGGAGACAATCGTGTCAAAAAGTACACAAACCCACACGAGGTGATTCGCGACCATGCAAAGATGCGCATCGAGCTTTATGCCAAGCGACTCGAGCATCAGCGAAAGGAGTGTGAACGAGAATGTCAGGTCATGACGTGCAAGGCTGCATTCATTCTCAAGATCATCGACGGATCGTTTGTCATGAAAGACCACGAGGACGACGATGCTGCATCTGTTGCACTTTCGAAAATGGCAGGGATGGAGGACGTATCCATTCATCCAACTCTTCTGAAGATGCCGGGGAACAGCCAGACAAAAAAGAAGGTCGATGAGCTCGTGGCCAACGCTGACAAGAAACGCGAAGAGCTGGCGGAACTCTTACGCATGACTCCCGAGAAGGTATGGAAGCAAGAACTTCATAATCTCAAAGAGGAGCTCATGAAAGATTCGCGGCTTCGATCAAAGAAGTGAAATACAAGAGTATGTTTTTTGTAGTTCGTATTTTCCCGTACTTAAGAGCTCGTCAAATTTGACAAGCATATTTTCATGACCTCGCCATCACAGAACACAGATAACACTGAGTTAAAACTTCCTAAGCTCAAAATAGATGTTGTACTCAAAATGGATCCAAAAGATACGGCACTGAGTACGCTGAAACCAGACCCAAATGACAGCAGGCTCATAGCACTTAAGGTGGATAAAACGGACAATGCACTCAGTATAGACCACTTGGACGCATACGAAAGCCCAGTTTTAATGAAAATACTTTTTTTATGAACCACATCTTCAGTCGACGGAAGTGGAACCCGTGTTTGCTGTGTTGGAACATGCGAAGAAACGATACCCAGAGATGAAGACCTTGGCATTTGTGATCACTTAAAGAAAAAAATTATACGTTTGTTTCTCAGTATTCAGCCGCACGTGGTCACACAGTGAGTTTGCACCCACGAATTGTTCACACACGCACCGCCAATCTTTTCTGCTTGACAACTGGCAAAGTCGGACCAAGGCTTGTCCACGCAAGTACCTGTCTTCTCGCTCTTGAACTGTGACGCGTTACAGGTTACCCCAGTCATAGACTCAGCCGGCGCAGTGGAAGTGCTGTTCAAAACATCGGTGATAAATGCACGGAATATTTCGCAGTTCGCTCCCATACGACCTTCTGGACATTTGCACGAGCGATCGGATATGTTGATCCCATCTCTTTTCACAGGCCCGGATGGGATCTGTCCGGTTCCGCATGTGGTCAATGGCTTACATGTCATGGTTTTCACATCGAGCCATGAATTTGTATTGATGTTACCACAATTCGGTTTGGAGGTGCATGTGTTATCGGTCGTCTGGTTTCCCTTTGTGGTGGTTTCCCACGGTTTGCACACCTTTCTGGCTACACATGCGTTTCCATCGTAAAAGTTGGACTCAAAGTCGTTGCAACCTGCCTTGAGTGTGCATGTATTGTCAGTCGTCTCGTTTCCTTGGACCTTTGTTTCCCATGCCTTGCACACCTTCCTGGACACGCAGGCGCTTTCATTGTAAAAGTTGGTCTCTAAGTTGTCACAGCCAGCCTTCGGATTACATTTATCATCGCTCGTCTCGTTTCCTTTGACCCTTGTTTCCCATACCTTGCACGTCTTTCGAGCGACGCATGCTTCTCCATTGTAAAAATTTGTTTCGAGATCATCACAACCCTCCTTGAGTTTGCACTTGTTATCTGTAAACTCATCACCCTGTCTCTTCATTTCCCAGGCCTTACATTTCTTTCTGGGCACGCATTTGCTTCCGTTGTAAAAGTGTTTCTGAAAGTCGTCACATCCTTCTTTTAGCGTACATGTGTCGTCAGTTGTCGCACTTCCTTTGGTTGTCTTCTCCCACAATTTGCATTTAGTACGTTCTTTACACTCCATATCAGCATTTTTGAAATGTGTTGACGAACAGCCCGTACACTGCTTTTGACACGCATTTTTAAATTCTTTATCTTCACACCATCCATGATTTTTCCCGAAATGGCAGTAATTGTTCTCGTTGTCGTCGCTGCCATTGTGCTTGGGAAACGTTGCCCTCGTCAAACTTCCCTGTGTCATGCGCGTGGCCTTGCATGAGTTGTTCTTTACCATACACGGAATCAGCTCATTCACAGTTTTATCCCTTACGACGTCAGGGGTTGATCCTCTTGGTGGCGGTTTACAAGGTCCGTCTCTTGAAGGTCGAGACTCACAATCAAACCACATGCATGTCTTACTTTCTCCTTTTTCTGGCCAGCAGAGATTCAGTTCGGGCATCCTTTTTCAATCTCAAATAAAATATAAACTAAATAACATGTTGTAATTAATGGTCATCCTCTTCTGGTTAGTGGTAGACGCACCTTGGATGACGGTTTTCTCCACATTCGAGTGCCTCGGGTGATATATTGCATGGAACGGTCGTTCCCGGAATTCACATCACTGAAACTATCCGCATCATTTCTCACTTGTTGTGTGACGGGAGTTCTTGCCGAACGACGAACCCTTCTGCGCTCTGCGTCTGTTCGTGCAGTGACTGACTGATCTGGGTGATACGGACTTCCTTTGAACCCTCTGGATCGATTGTCTCTAGGCACACATGTATTGGACACGTACATACATGGGCCGGTACATTCGTCTCTTTCCAAGCATCCACAGTCGCGAGATGCTCTGCTTCGGGCACCGGCTCTCGGAAGTGGGACTGCAAACCTCAGCCCCGCATTGAATAAACGCTGTCGTTTCGCATACTCTAGAAGAGCGATTACCGACAAAAAACCGTGCTCGTTTATATCTCCTGCGTGATACGTTCGCTCCGTAGGCGATGCCCGCGTTCTGGAGACACATTGATTTGAACGCGCATTCTGAAGTGCTCGGTGCAAGATGTCCATCACCCGACCCGTACCGAGTCCACGAAAACCTCTGACAAACTCTTCGATGCTCAAAGGCTGTGCTCTCACACCCACTAAAGCCCGGCGCAGACGTCCTTCGATATATGGTCCCACAGCAGGGAGTATCGTGAGGGGTGTGTTTCCATCCCAATCACCATTCGAAAACGAAGACCTCACCACATTCGAGAAATTAGGGGGCATTTGATAGATTGAGACAACTTTTTTCTCAACGTATATTATTCAAGTTGATAGTCAGTTTTTTGTCAACCGTAATAAAATGAGTTTGCTGGAATCCCCACGTCAGTGGGGAGCGCTCGGTCTGTCATTAGTAACCTCTTCAGTCATATTCGCCAGAAGGGTTCTGGTTCTCAAAAAGTTTACGTGGCCTCTAAAAGTGTACCATTATGCCACGTATGTAATCTCTATCACGTCAGGTGTCGTATTTTGGGCAACTCTCAATGCGCTTCGTCATACCATCGCAATACAACTCGTTCTGGGTGTAACTTCGACTGTATTAGCATGGGTTGTATTCGTCCTTTTAGTCAATGAGTCTCTACAGTATCCAAGTCGCCAACAGTGGGTCTCTCTTGCCTTTCATATCATAACGGAAGCCACACTATTGTTTCAAGTCAGACTAGTGTTGACCGATGGCGACGAGAAAGACTTGCTTACTAATGAAACACAAACCACGTAGTTATTGCAACAGAGAAAATCAACAACGCGGAAATAGAGATACCGCACACGACTCTTTCCATCTTTGTAACTGTTCTTTTTACCAACGGTGAAACGGGGTTTGTAAAAATTACATTCTTTTGAGTAGTTTTGTGACCTCCTATAACTCCAAGACCATTTGTTTGAGGCATGTTTTTTTGATTGAGTCCAAAAAAAATCCACACGTGTTTATTTTCAGATGATTTTGGCATCAACGTATCAAACGCGCTATATTTACGACGAGCGATAATGTTTGAGTGACCGCACAATATATAGCCACAAATAGCATAAAGTTCATCTCGTTTGACGTCTGATGGCGGGCGGTAACAACACTCTTTTGCTTCTTATGCTTAAGTGCTCTCTCTATCTGACCTTTGCAGTTGAACGAGCCATATAGATAACATGTACACGGTAACTCAGCCCATTGTCCCGCTCTTACATCGAGTCTCGGAATGCATGCACTGTATCGGGGTCTGCTATGCATACATTCGTCGTTGACTACGAGTACTTCGTACGGTGTTGTTACCCATTGATTCATTCCGTCTGGAAGATGAGCATGAGTATGAAGAACATGAAAGCTTGTTATATTGCGGGCACGCAATTCGGGAGCCCACGTGAAGTCGTTCCGTTCAAGATTGAGGCTTTTTATGCTTTTGATACTTTCCACTGTGAGAGTCGTTCCAGTGTTAATAAACGTACCGGACCCCTTCCCCTTCCAAAACCAGCAACCGTAGTTCTTGGGTTCCCCGGTCCAAGATCCGACACGCACGACTTCCATCCATGTGTTCGGTTGTGCGATATAACGCATTGTGTGTTGAACTGCCACAAACACAGATAAAGGGTTTGAATTCATCATGAAGTTGAGACGCGTACTCGTTGTGGAAGTCGAACGTATCACAGTGGGTCGTCCGTCTACAGTGCGTTTCAGATCAGAGAACCAAGCCGAACACTCCTTCGGATGACATTGGTGTGTTCGAACGCTCTCGTTCCCTTTTTTGCTCTTGTATGCAAACTGCCTCCAACCTCTGCATGATGTTATATCTGTAGGAAGAAGAGCCGGATAAAATACCTCAAATTCTTTCACGTCGTATGGAACTTTTGGTATGGATCCATATACTACATTCATGTAAGAGTTCCAAGGAGATGCATTCGACCGCACAATCGGTAAATAACTTAAAAAGTCGATGATGTCGTCGTCTGTGCAAAGCTTCACACATGTACAAGCCATATTTTCAGTCGCGATTGGTTTAAATCATCTGTCGCCGAACTTGATCCTTAGCGACCCCCTGAAAAACACATGTTTACCTATGTTACAGTTTGAAATAGTAACATAACTTCGAAGAACATCTGGTTTTGAATGTATTACAAAGTCTACATGATCTACAGGTGTTGTTCGGAACATTCTCAACAATCTATGGTTCGACTCTATAGGACCGCTGTTGTACATGACAGCTTGTGCGCCTCCACAACGTGTTCCATTTCCGCTCGTTGCCCAACATGTATTCAATTTAGTCCCGGCGGTTCTGCAGTAATGACTAAACCTCAAAACATCAAACGAAATCGGGGCACTCAGGATCGCGTTTTGGAACCTGTTGTACCATCCTCTAGGTAAAACGACGTCGTCTTCGACAAGAAGCACTCCGAATCCCGTTGGAATGTTCATCACATGTTCCAAAAATCTGGCATTAGATATGTATATAGATTGCGTCCCAAAGCTTCTTCTCTTTCCTTGGTTGTAAGTCATGTCTTTTGGAAACTCAGAAAACTTTCGCATCTGTTCTCCTTTGAATATGGATACCGATAAGTTGACTAGTTTTATTTCATTTACTAGTTCTTGTGATCTTACGGTTTCATACGGAGACAGAATATAGACCACCGGCCATAAATTGATCATTTTTAAAGAACATGCAAAAATAAGATATCATATAAAACGAATTCATTCGATGCGCGTGTGATTTTTTCCGGAGAAGTAGAAAATGTCTCGAGATCTCCCAAGGAGACCAACCCCGCGGCCACCAAGGCGACGAAAAGGAAGTCCTAAAAGCCCGAAGAGTCCGAAACTGAAGAGTCCGAAAAGTCGTCGCAAGAGTCCGTACACTTCAAAGCATTTTGCATACGACAGGCACGGAAATCGTTTTCAGATATACGTAGACTCAACCTTCAGAACACCCAAAAAGTAAGGATGTGTACGGTCATTCACTTGGTAAAAAAAATGTAGCTTTCGTCAAAACAATGTACATGTAGTGGCTTTACTGGCACTCGCATGCAATATTTACGCATGGGTCAAGAAGCACGTTCCGAACTTCCCGGGTGGCGAGATGATACTCTTTTGTCATCTTCTGTGCTCCATCGTGACGGACAAAGGTGCCCGCGAATGCATCGTCGACGTTCAGCTCTTTCGAGACCTCTCGGAACGCTGTACCGACGACCACGACACAATGTCGGCAGTATTGGATGTCTTTATATTTTAAATGATGACTACTAAAAAACAATGAGAGTGAGATACATAGGATCCAAACGAGGTGCTACTTCCACACTGGCTAAAACGTGTACCAAGGATGTTATAATGCAAACCGATTTAGTTGACGACGACATCGTTGCCATACTCACAAACGGAAAGCATACGAGTTGTTATGAGTTGGAAGGGCTCGCAAATTGGTTTCTGGAAGGGACCATGTCTAAAAACACACTTCCATTTCTTCCCGAAACTAGGGCGAGCGTTCCTGCACACATCTACAAACAAATCGTAGACGCTGCACGATCCCGCATTGACGGGTTCGAGGGGAGGATGCTGAACGACATCCAGGATTTTCCGACTACTCGAAGAGAGTTTGTGCTCAGCGGAATACGAAGTGCAGTCAGCCCCAGAAGGACGAGGAGAAATGCGGGGGTTTCAATTGCAGATGCGAGAAGAGCAGCTGCTCGCCGTTCCTCTCGATCTCCCGCGAGAGAGAGGTCACGTTCTCCCAATGGTGGACTTCCAGACATTCCCCTGCCAAACATGACAGACGATGAACTGTTTGCCATGTTACCATCTGTACAAGACATGGAGGCAGATATGGCAGGCGATCGAATTTCAGCGGAAGAGCTCATGGAGCTGATTAGGATGCGTCGGCGAAGAAGGAGTTCTCGGAGACGGAGACGAAACCGACAGAGTCGTAGAAGACGTTAAAAATCAGTTGTATACTATCAAAGAAAGAATGAATGATGACGAAGATTGGGATGTCATGGATGCTCGTGAAGACTCGAGCGATGAGGGCGGTGAAGAGTACGACATTACGGGCGACGCGTCGAAAGATTTGCCACATCTTGGGGTTGCCGTTGTGAAATCGCTCGACAATGTCTCGAGACGCTACTGGAATGGCCGACTTTTCAAGGCCATGGACAGGTCGCCAACGCGCACTACTCCCTTGAATCGCACATTCATCACGGATGTATTGACGAAACTAAATGCTTTGTAAACCAAGAAGGTTCATGGCGATTCTCAACAGCACTTGGTCACGTTCAAGTACAGTTCCAGATTTCATATCTTAAAGTCTGTGCCAAATAAAAAAGTTGAGAGTTGTAAAACCATGATAAGAGAGTGTTCCAAGATATCATTATTTGGAGGAGCGGGATCAAACACTCTCACGACTCCTCAAGAATCATGCGGAGAGCTGGTAAACATACGGAACAGGTGCAGCTGGTTCATGGCGACAAAATACACATCTTCACACGACCCCGCTCTCGCGAACACGGATGTCCCGTGCTATATGCGTGACGGTAATGTAGGAATCTGCTCCAAAGCTGGATCCGTTCCGAAATGTCAGACCACGACAAAGGATTTGCGTTCTAAAGATGATGTGCAAGATGATTACCGCACTTCGAAACTTATTACGGAGATCATAGGCGACACCGTGACGAATGATGCACTTGTGTGTTTCGGAAACGTTTGCTTTCACAACGAAGAGGATGCAACCGACTACAAGACAACCTGCACCGATCCGGTAAAGTGTGTCAAAACAGTGGGTGTTGACGACAAGATTTGCGTCAAGGTGAACGACAAGACTACCATCTGCGGTACCACTCTCGTCGGGGTATTGAAAAGTGTGACAGAATTTATCTCGACAACCATGGATACCGACCTGGCGAACATGGCCGAGAAGCATGCCGTCGACCTGACCAACATGGCCGAGAAGCATGCCGTCGACCTGGGTACAGTGAAACAAAACGTGACCAACGTGACCAACATGGCCGAGAAGCATGCCGTCGACCTGGGTACAGTGAAACAAAACGTGACCAACGTGACCAA
>MDTB01070023.1_pt1 | contig 11509 bp, 6 predicted proteins | sample 811161 | NCBI WGS metagenome assembly MDTB01 (sample SAMN05326650, study PRJNA326480) | marine metagenome | isolation source: seawater | place: Mediterranean Sea | collected 2009
GTTTTAATTGATGAATGGCTTCTAAAACATTGGCAGCATGAGGCAATTTAGGTTGCACATTATAGGTTCTAATAATTCGAATTCCCATAGCATGCATCAACTTTAAATCTTCTTTTAATTGTGGTATTGTAGGTTGATTGTCTTCTCTAGATTTTTCTCTATACCCACCATAAGATATTGCTAAATAATCTGGGTTGCCTAATATGTCTTTTGCAGTCATTGTATTCTTAATTACTTGCTTTACTTCTTTTTTATCTTGATTTTTAGAATTACACCCAAAACCAATTATACAGCCAAAAAGCAGTACTATTATTTTATATTTTGATTTCATTTATTGTGTGTTTCGTAGGTTAACCCAAATCCGAAAGGAAATAAAGGTTCAATTGTGTTATCCCAAAAATTAGGACCATATTTATGTTTAAAATCTTCTTCAGATTTTGGCCAAGAATGTGGTAATTTTCCTGAAAAATTATAATCTCCAAAAAGCACTTCTGCAATGCCTTCTCCTTCAGAACCTGGCAACCAAGCTGCAACAAAAGCATCTGATTTTTGTATTTGATTGGTAACCACCAAAGGTCTACCAGACACTAAAATCACAACCGTTTTTACACCTTGTTCTTGGTAAGTTTTTATGTATTGTTGATGTGCTGCTGTAAGCGTTAAAGCTAATTGATTAGACTCATGGCCAATGTCTCCAAAAAATTCTGCGTAAGGTGTTTCTCCAACAACGATGATGGCAACATCTGCATCAAAATGATTTTTTGTAGCTAAAGAATCGTACACAACTTGGGCTTTAGTTTGATTTTTAATTCCGTCTAAAATTGTGGTTGCTCCTTTATAATTTTCTTTAATTCCTTGCCAATTGATGGTCCAACCTCCAGATTGCAACCCCGCAGAATTTGCGTGCTCACCAACCACCACAATTTTCTTAGTAGCTTTTGATATTGGCAGCACTTTGTCTTTATTCTTTAGTAACACTAAAGACTCTCTTACAGCTTGTTTTGCAATTTCTCTGTGTTCTTTTTTTCCGACAACATGTACTAAAGTTGTATCTGGAAAAGGATTTTTAAACAAACCCAATCTAAATTTTTGTCGTAAAATTCTTTTAACAGCATCGTCTATTCTTTGTATAGAAACCGATTTGTTTTCTACACCTTCTTTTAATCCTTTTTGATAACCTTGTAGATTACCATTTACAGCCATAACCATATCTACACCTGCATTTATAATATCGTTTTTACCAAACCTAGAATAGCCTTGCCAATCAGAAACTACAATCCCTTTAAATTTCATTCCGATTTTTAAAGTATCTGTAATTAATGCTTTGTGCGCATGCATAGAAACATCAGAAACTGTATTAAAAGAAGCCATAACAGCACCAACATTTTCTTTTACAGCTGTTTTGTATGGTGGCAATAAAAAACGTTCTATTTGTTGTGCAGTTAAAGATGTATTACCACCTTCTTTTCCAAAATCGGTTGCGCCATCACCAATAAAATGTTTGGCGGTTGCTAAAACCGTTTCTTCATCTTTTAAATCAGCTTGCAATCCTTTTATGGCTGCTTTTGTCAACTTTTCTGTTAAGGTTGTGCTTTCTGAAAAAGCTTCGTAAACGCGTCCCCATTTTTCGCTAAAAGGAATTGCAACACAAGGCGAAAACACCCAGTTAAAGCCTGTTGCCTGACTTTCTAAAGCCGTTATTTTTGCTATTTGTTCTATTAATTGTTCGTTTTGTGTAGCTCCTAAACCCACATTATGCGGAAAAACTGTAGCGCCATTATAGGTGTTTTGCCCATGAACAGCGTCTACAGCAATTAATAAGGGAATAGCTAATCTTGTACTTAAAGCTTTCTTTTGAAGTGCTATAAATCGGTTTTGCCATGCTAAAGCAGTTTTACCAGGATTTGAACCTTCTGTATGAATAATAGAGCCTATATAATTAGAAATTATAAGCGAATCAGCAGCTGTATCAAAATGTCTTATTTGCGACATTTGGCCTATTTTCTCTTCTAAAGTCATTAACTTTAAAAGAGAATCTACCTTTTGCTCTATAATTTCTTCATCATTAATTATTACTTCTTTATTACAGGAAAAACCTAGTAACAAAGCGCAACAAATTAGATATGTATATGGCCTGATTTTCATCAAAATTATTTAACTATAGAAACTTTTATATGATTGATTTCATTAGTTCTATCGAACATTTTTGTACTTGTTTCTTTGTCTAACATCAAGCCATCAAAGCCAACTTTTTTATCATCATTAAAAATAACTTCAATTGCATTTTTATCAGATAAACTGTAAATAATTGGTACTTGACAATAGGTAAATGCCAACTGATTTTCGGCCACCTGTAATGTAGCTTTTTCGCTATTTACATTTCTATATGTAAACGTTTTTGCCTCTTTTAAAAACTCAGAAGTTTTTAATAACCTTGGATTAAAAAGAACTTTACCTTCTTGCACAAAAACACCCAATTCGCCAAATCTACTTAGCAAATCTTCTTTTACTTGACCTGTCATTCCTGGTTGTTGTGCTCCTTTAGTTGCTGGCGTATGAGAATAGGCATCTGTTGGAAAAGCGCCATACAATTCTGGTGATTTGTGTACACCAATACCTGCATTTATTTCGTAATAGTGATCTAATAATCTACCAATTACCTTTTCGCTTTCACCAAGTTTTACCGCCAACAAACAGTTTTCTTGAACTGCTAATAACAGCTTAGAAACCATATGCCAATAAATAGAACCTAAACCTTCGTAACCAAAGAAAGTTCCTGAACGACCTGTAAATGATTTATGATCGAAAATGGCTTCGAATATGGATAAAACTGTTTCTGAATCTTCAGAAATTAAGCTTGCGTAATTTTCAGGTAAATTTGATAAAGCAGCTTTTACACTATTTGCATTATTAAAGTTTCCGTTAAAATGATAGTTTCCTAAAACATCTTTTTCTACAATTGTGTTATTGCCATCTGCAATTAATTGCTGTAATAATTTAGAGCTTGCCACTTGTGCTGCACCAATATTATTTTTTTGTGTAAACCTTGGCAACTCTTTATTTGGATATAAAATATAACTGTATTGATCTGGTCTAAACAATGCAGAAGCTTTTAAACCATCTAATAAAGCCAATGCTTCTTCTGGTGATAAATAACCCGAACTTAAGGCTGCAACTTGCCCTTCTAACATTTCTGACAAGTACGAAATAGAAACCTCTTCATTATTTTTGATAGTCATTAAATTGTAAGCATGGTACATATTATCTGCACGTTTGTTTGCTCTAATACTATGCTCTAAATAACTTTTGGTAATTTCTAAAAAGTGTGCTAATGCCTTTTTTGAAATTGTGGTTTTGTTTGATGAAAATCCGATTTTATAAACAATGGTTCTATAATCGCTTGCAGGTTTTCCTAAGCCATCTAACACTGTTTTTCTTTCTTTGTCTGTAACTTTTCTAGATAAAATAGCCTCATTATTTTCTAAAGTTTCTACAATCTCTTCAAATAAAATAGCCACTTCACTAGAAATTTGAACTTCGTTTACTTCTGCATTTGCGACAATTCCTTCAAAGAAATTAATAAATCTTCTTAGGTAATTTAAGGTAACCATAGACACTCCATTACCCACTAAAGCGTTGTTGGCGTCATTCCATTCTGGTCTTTGTGTATTTAACCAAATACCACCTTCTGGAATAAAGTTTGAGACTTTAGCCAAAACTGTAACCAAAAGTTTTTCGATTAAATTAACCTTATGAACCTTGTTGTTTTTATCTGTAATTAAAGCACCATCTGCACCAATTTCTGCTCTTTTTTTATCAATTTCTGCATTTAATTGATAATCAAAATCAATAGTATCTTTTGGGTTCTTTAAAATATCTGCGTACGATTTTATAATGTATGGTACATTTGCGTACACAAAAATGTCTTCGTTAAATAATGATGCTAATTTAGACGGATAATGTTTTTCTATAAACTCTAAGAATTTAAGCAAATAAATTATCTGGTGATCTCCCCAATAACCAATGTAAGACCAAGGATCGTGTTCTTCGATAACTTCCCAATCGAAACCGTCTTTGGTTACTCTATAAGGATTATATCCTTCGAAAGTAGTAGCGTTTAAAAACTTGTGAATCATACTTTCTATAAACTGAGGATATGCATGTGCTAGGGTTTCCCAGTTTTGAAAAATATCTCTCCAATTCCCTTCGTAATCTAAAATTTTAGACCCGTCAATTTCACTTTTTGTATTGATTGAAAACTTGTTCCAAGGTCTACTTGGATCTCCATGTCTTCTACTAAATTTTAATGGCAAATACTCTAAACACAAACGTTTAAAATCTTTATCAGCATCGTTTTCAGCCAAATTTTTAATAAAGGTTAGCGAAAATTTTTCGGGTAAACTTTTTAGTGACTCTTTTTTAGCCGCAAATAATGGCTTATTTGCTTTTGATAAATAGGTAGTAAAATCGTCTTTTTCTATGGTATAATTGTCATCAAAAATACCACCTCTCATAATATTGAAAAGGGTGTTAGAAAAATGTCTTGTATTAATTAATGGATCATTAGAAAGCTGTAAACCATCAGAAGCAGCAACTAAATTGATTAAGTTTTTTGTACCTGCTTCAATATTGTTTTGCAATAGTTCCTCTAAATTATCATTGGTTTTAATCAACTCAGAAATGCGAGTAACATCTGCAACTGTTTGATTTACGTTAGCAACTTGTAACCATTTTTTTTTCTTGATTAGCAGCCAAAGTAACATCAGCATTAATAAGATATGCGCCTTTTTCTGCTTTTATATCTTCTTCTTGTTGAAGTTGTAACCCTCTTCTAAAATTATTTACCTGTAAAGATGATAATAAATAAGTTGGATTTTCTAAACCTAAAGACCACACTAAATTGGCTTTTAAGGCTTCACTTGGTTCTGCTTTATCTACAATAATTGCACTTAAAGCATAAATACCTAATCCAACTTCTGCTTCTAATTCGCATTTTTTATAGGCATCAACCAAATTACTTCGAATACCTTGTATGTCTGAACCTACACCATAAGGAATGATGTCTTGAAATCCGTCTAAAATAGAAATATCCAGATTTTCATCAGTATTATTGATTAAACTTGCTTTTCTTACAAAACCAAATTGGTCAGAAGAGTTCCATTGATATTTAAACGTTAGGTTTAAATCGTGGTTAATTTCTTCGAAAATTACTTTATTACCATATTCATTTTTGTAAACATTTCTGGTGATGTGATACAAACCAGCTTGTCTTTCAGAAAAAGGTTCCCATAACACAGTTGTATCATTTTTAGCAATTCTAAAAATTGTTTTACAACCTGTAGTTTCTGCAAGTTCTGTAATTTTATCGTCTGTGTAATATGGAAAAATTGCGTATTCTGCATTTTTTCTTCCGGCTGTTAAACCTCCATTACTAGAAATAAACATCCAGTGATTTGAGTCTGAAACAATGGTCATAAAAAAAGGACGCATTGTATGACTATTCGATATTTTATAGTAAGATTCGTTTTCTAAAGTTACCAACTCTCCTGTAATAGCTGTATTAGGATTCGAGTTTACATTGTCTTTGTAAGAAACAGTTTTGCTCATTTTTTTCTTTATTATATTGATTTTTTCTGTTGATAATTTTTAGGCTATCGATATTTGTTTTACTCTTTACTTAAACCGGTATGTTTTGCCTGAATATTTTTAAAATAGTTTGATATAAACTCTTTTGTTAATCCTTTTTTATAAGGATTTAGTTGATGTATTTCTTGAATTGCATAATACGCCACTCTTGGCTTTAACGCATAAAAACCGTCTTGATCTGGAGTTTCTTTTGCACAGATTCCAAACCATTCTTCGTTCATATTTTTACTACCCTCTGTAAAATCGAAATGATAACCTGCACTAGACCACGATGCATTATTGTCGTGAATTTCTAGGTTTTTAGTTTGCCCATATTTCCACCAACCATCACTAAATTGAAATGTAAATCCGCCAATTGAATTATTAGCTTCACCTAAATTTGCTGCGTTTACATAAATTTCTTTCCAATTTTCGATCATAAAATAAGCTTGCATTTTCTGATCTTCTGCGTTGGTTTTTGCATTAAATGCATCTGCACCAAATTCTGTAAAAAGAATAGGTTTATTAATTTCTTTTTTTACTCTAATAAAAGCATCACCAAAAGATTTACCTCTATACATATTTGTGCCAAAAATGTCTACATCTTTGCATTCGTCTGCAAACATGTCTGCAAATAATAAATCGCCATTACAAACTGCAACAGGATGATTTTTATCAATTTCTTTCATCAATTTAGCAGCTTCATTAAAGAGTTTATACATAGGTCTTCCTCTTTTTTCGCCCATTTCTCTTTTTTGATTTTCATCATCAGGAAAGTCTTCTGTTTCTGAGCCTGCCCAAAAAAGTCCATAATTATTCTCATTTCCTAAAAGAAATAAAAGTAATCCTGGAGTATCTTTATAAGCCTTAGCCATATGAGTAACTTCTGATAATAACCCTTTTTGAGTTTCTGGGTTTCTGTAATCGGTAACCGGAATCCATTGGTTATTTACTGTGTTGCCATATCTACCAAACGAGTGATTTAACATGGTGTAAATTCCGTAGTTTTTATAGATATGCGTAATCCATTTTGGTGGGATACCTGAATACACACGGATTGTATTTACGCCCATTTTTTGCAATAAACTCATTTCTGATTCCAATGCTTTTTCTATAAATTCTTCTGATTGATTCCAGAGGCTGTATTCAAAATTTTTGCCTATTGGAAAGTAATCCCAATTGATACCATTTATAAAAAAGTCTTTTCCGTTAACCATTAGTTTTACGCCATTTTTATTGCTAACTACAGCAACCTGATCTTTTTGAGCGCAAGAACTTAAGGTTAGCAAAATGCTACATAATGCTATACAAAGAGTTTTCATAAATTTTAACAATTTTAAAATCAAATTGAGAATAAAAAAATAAGGCCAGCCAATATAAACTGACCTTATTTAAACCAATTAAAATATAATATTATTGATAAACTTTTACGTAATCTATTTCCATTGTATCTTCGGTAAACCCAGCATCTACAGTACCACCAAGAGTACCACCCATTGCTACGTTAAGAATTAAAAAGAAATCTGAATTAAAAGGTAAATCTGCGTTATTTGTTAATTCGTAAAAAGGAACATCATCTACATAAATTTTAATTGCAGCGTCTGTCCATTCTAACGTGTATAAATGAAACTCTGAATCTGCATTTGCTATAGAAGTTGTTGTACCATAGTCTGCTTTAGATTGACTTGCTTCATCAAACCAATGACAAGTAGCTAATGTAGTACCTTTATCATCACCTGTTTGCTCCATAATATCTATTTCACCAGATTTAGGCCAACCCACATCAGGAAAATTAGAACCCAACATCCAAATTGCAGGCCAAGTACCTTGTGCTGCAGGTAATTTTGCACTAACTTCTACTCTACCATAAGTAAATTTGCGTAATCCTTGCGATTTTAATCGAGCAGAAGTATACCCTCCACTACCATCAGCTTTAGCTGTAATAATTAATGAACCGCCTTCTACTTTAACATTTTCTGCGTTGTCTGTATAGGTTTGTAATTCACCATTACCCCAGCCACCAGCACCTAAATCGTAGGTCCAGTTAGCAGTATCTGGTGCGCCATCTGTATTAAAATCGTCTTCCCAAACAAGGTTGTTATAGGTATAACTTGCACCTTTTTCAGGTTTTGTTGATGTAAATTTATGATACCAAGCAAAACCATCTCCTTCTTGAATAATTCTTACAATTAACTCATCGTTAGAAATTGAGATGATATCATAAGTACTAGAACCAACGAACCAACCCATAAAACCACCTTCAGAGATTTCGAAACTTGTGCCTCTATAAGGCTCGTTGTTATAAGAACCCTCTGTTGCTGCTTTTGATGTTGATGGCCCAAAAGAAACATTTTTAACACCAAACATAGAAGTAGCTACAGACTCGTCATAACATTGATCTCCAGTAACACCTAACACATCTGCATAAGCACCAGGGATAAAAGCTGGTCCAACAGTTTGTTCAAAAGTAATTCCGTTTGCAGTTCTTGTAAAGACAAACTCGTTGTCGTACATACAGCTTTTTTCTTCATCCCAAGCTTTAATTCCATTCCACCAAGCCTCATATGCAAATTCTCCATTTCCATAATCATCAGTAACCGGCCCTAAACCAACGTGTACATCTTTGTCTGCTTGCCAATACCATTTTTTGCTGTCGCCAATATTTGCGCCACTTAAAAAGTTTTCTGCTTCTTCATCTGTAAAAGAACTAAAAACCTCTACTTCTATGGTTTCTGTTGATGATAAACCACCTGTACCATTTGCTTTTACAACAACTGTATATGTATTTACACCAACCTTAGAAAACCTTTTTGTTAACTGACCTGATGGAGATTTTTCTGCAACTCCATCAAAATAAAACACGTACGATGATGCATTATCTGCAACAGCTGTAAAGTTTACAGAACCACTACCATCTCCATATTCTAAATCTGGATTACTCGTATCTTGACCAACAATTTCTGCAGTAATTACAATATTTGTTGGTGTTACAATTTCACCGAATTTATAGTTATCTTCTTGACAGCCAAAAAGGACCATCAACATAGAAAATAGAACTATATATATTTTTTTAAGTTTTTTCATATTTTATATTTTAAAATTGTGATATATCATCTAGGTAAATGGTGTAATTAGCAGAACCATCGCCCTCTGTACCATTATCCATAATTAAAACTAAGTTTGTAAAATCTATTGCTGTACTTATTCCAGAAAAATCGAATGTTAACTCTTCCCAAGCATTAGCTGTGGTTGTAGTTGCCGTAATTTCTGCGGATGCAATTGTATTTGGCCAAGGTGTAGCATCTTCAAATTTTAATAATAAATTTAAACCTGCTCTTGGCGACCAAACCTTAACTTTTACACTTGTTCCGTTTGCAAAAGTAAATGGAGAAGGCACTGTAATTTTAGAACCTGCCCAAGGCTGTCCTGCATTTTTTACCAATTCTGCAACCATTGCAGAAGTATTGCCATTAGTATCTGGATTAGCTACTACAGAAATTGCACCACCATCAAAAGAACTTAGTTCAAAATCTGGTTCAAAATCTAACATAGGTGAAGAAGAAATATCATCTACATAAATGGTATAATTCGCAGAACCATCGCCTTCTGTACCATTATCCATAATTAAAACTAGATTGTTAAAATCTACAGAAGTACTTATTCCAGAAAAATCGAATGTTAATTCTTCCCAAGCGTTTGCACCTGTTGTTGTTGCTGTAATTTCTGCGGATGCAACTGTATTTGGCCAAGGTGTAGCATCTTCAAATTTTAGTAATAAATTTAAACCTGCTCTTGGCGACCATACTTTTGCGGTTACTGTTGTATTAGAAACATCGAATGTAGTAGGAATTGTAATTTTAGATCCTGCCCAAGGCTGACCCGCATTTTTTACCAATTCTAAAACTGAAGATGATGTATTACCATTTGTATCTGGATTTGCTGCTACAGAAGCACCACCACCATCAAAAGAACTTAATTCATAATCCGTTTCAAAAGTTATTGGTGTTACTCCAGAAACTGGTGTAGCACTTTGTTTATAGAAATAAAAGTTATCTATATAAACCACTCCTTCTGTATCTACTGCATCAATTAAAATCTGAGTAATTTTATTCTTGTTCGCAAGATTTCCACCATCAAAACCGGTCATATCTAAATCTATACTTTGCCAAGAACCACCAACTGTTGTACCTAAAGATTCTACATCTTCTCCACCATCTACAGTGTTTACAATTTTTACAATTAGCTCGTTCTCTACCCCATCTGGCACCCAATAATCAATATGTAATTTTTCCATAGCTGAAACATCTATACCAGCATCATAATTGGTTACCATACCTAAAAAGTCTAGGTTTGTTAACAACCACACATTATTACCATTAATTGTTGTTGCTTCGAAATTTGTTAAAGACCAATCTGTTGGTAATTCGTTTAAAGTAACATTTGTATAAGCATCACTAAAAATTGATACTACATCTGCAGCAGCCCTACTTGGAGGTGTAATTGCGGCATTTGTTGGTGCTAAAATTTCTGTTACTTCGAAATCTGTTGTAAATTCTGCTGTTTCTGCTGCAGCACCTTTGGCAACAACTTTTACAGCATAAGTACCTGCAGTTGCGTATTGATATGCAATAGCCTCGCCTATATTTGCAGTTGCTACTGGCTGATCTACACCAGTTTCTCCAGAATAAAACTCGAACGTAGTTGCAAATTCTGCTGTTGCTGTAACATTAACTTGCTTAGATTTAGAGCTATCATTTTCTAAAGTTACCTCTAAATTTTGTGGTGCTTGGAATGATACTACCAATTCTTGCGTTGCTGTTGTAGCATCGCCATTAATATTGTTTGCAACTATTGTAACTTGATATGTACCTTCTAAATAGGTGTGTTGCACATAATCACCAGCTTCTATGCTTACAGGATCTGTAGTGTCATCTCCAAACGTAATATCGAAAGAGACAGCCCCATCTGCAGTTGGTGTAATGGTTACCAAACCAGAATTATCTTGAGTTACACTATACACTGCAGCCACATTAGTTGGTGCTGCAATATTATTTAAGAAGTCTAAACTTCTATCATCTTCTGTACATGCATTAATTATTAATAACATAATTAGTGCTTTGTATATTGTTTTCAGTTTTTTCATACTTCTAAAAATTAATAATTATCATTTTGCGACCAATTTCCTTGAGAAAACTGTATTTCTTCTATAGGAATAGGGAATACCTCATTTTTACCTGCAGTAAAACCAGGTATTTGTGCACCTCTTCCTGTTCTAACTAAATCGAAAAAGTGATGTCCTTCACCTACTAATTCTACTCTTCTTTCTTTATAAATTGCAGCAGTTAAGTTAGTACCAGTTGTAGTAATGTTATTATCTGAATTACCAAAAGCTCTTTCTCTTACCATATTTAGGTAAGTTTTTGCTGTTGCATCATCTGGAGCAGATTTTCTATTATGTGCTTCTGCAGCCATTAATAAAACATCTGCATAACGAATAGCTCTGTAATTGTTCGGATTTGTTAAGTTTAAATCTCCTGCAGCCTCATCGCTTCTTTTTCTTGGCAAGTATTTTCTGTTAAAATATCCTGTATGTTCGTAACCTGTTGTATAAGAAGCACCAGTTGAAGCAGCCCAAGCCTCGATATCTAAAATAGCAACATCTTTACGATTATCGCCAGCTTCGAACTCGTCTACTACTTCTTGAGTTGGCACATTAAAGCTAAAGCCAGAAGTAAATAAATCTCCATCATAGCCTCTTACACCTTGAAAACCTACAGCTACATTACCTTCACTACACTGTAAACAATCGAAACCTGCACCTTCTATATCTGTGTATTGTACTTCAAAAACTGAACCTGATCCGTTTTCACCAGCAAATTCAAAA
>MDTB01091576.1_pt1 | contig 11509 bp, 6 predicted proteins | sample 811161 | NCBI WGS metagenome assembly MDTB01 (sample SAMN05326650, study PRJNA326480) | marine metagenome | isolation source: seawater | place: Mediterranean Sea | collected 2009
AAAACAATATCGACCTTCGAGAAATCAAAATTCGCAAGGTCCGTGACCTTGATATTCTCATCACCGAACGACACTTCTTTGCCGACCGACCGTGATGAGGCCAGCGCATAAATTTCATCAACCGGAAATTCCCGCTCATCAAGAATTTTCAACATTTCATGTCCGACATTTCCTGTCGCACCGACAACCGCAACTCTATAACCCATTTTTATTCTTTCTTTACAATGTTATGATAGTGTTCCTTTTACAGGAGCATCCGCTTCGGAATCAAGACAAAATAATAATGAAACACGGCGAAAACAAGTAAAACACGAGGGGCGCGGCATGGATAAAAACCTGAATGCTTTTTACGAAGCCGCCCCGTTTGGTTTGTGCATTGTCGAAAAGGATGGCGACCGGTTACCTGTTCAATATTGCAACCCGCACTTCATAAAGCTTATCAAAGGATGGCTCGGCGAGGATGAGATAACCCCGGCCGACATTACCGGTCACACACTGGCCGATCTTTTGCCCGATTATCATGACACCGACCTGACTGAACGGCTGAACTCATCGCACCCGCCCTATAATTACACCATTACACTGGAAAAAGAAAACGCCGCAGGCCTTGTGAAACGGTGGATCAAGCTTTTCATACAAGAATGCGACTATCGCGGCGCAGAAGCCTTTGTTTTATGGTTCACCGATATTTCCGAAGATAAATATGCCGAAGCCCTACTGGAAGAGGCACTCGCCGAAGCCGATCAGATTTCCGAGCTAAAAACCAATTTCCTTGCCACGGTCAGTCACGAAATTCGTACACCGATGCAAAGTGTCTTCGGCTTATTGGAGTTGATCGGCGCAGATAGTCAGGACGACAACATCAAATCAATGGTCCATACGGCGCGCGAATCTGCCAGCGCCATGATGAGTATCCTTGACGACATCCTCGACCTGACCAAGATGGATGCCGACAAAATGGAACTGGACGAATTTGAAGTGCCGCTACGCACACTTGTTCACGGCGTTATCGAAGCCATCAAGGCCCAGCCCAAAAGCAAACACATCACCTTTGTTGATGAAATCGATCCCGCCGTGCCGCGCGTGATTGAGGGAGACCCGCTGCGCCTGCGGCAAATCCTGATGAACCTGATTTCAAATGCCGTCAAATTTACCGAAGACGGCACGGTTGCCGTTACGCTGAAAACAGCGACTCTTCATACATCCGATGATCCCACACCTGCCATCCGTTTCGAAGTGCAGGATAGCGGCCCCGGCATTTCCAAAGCGGCGCAGGACAAGCTCTTTTCACCCTTTACACAGGCCGATAACAGTATCACACGCAAATTCGGCGGCACCGGACTGGGCCTTTCTATCTGTCACAAGCTTGTGACATTAATGGGCGGACAAATCGGAATCGAAAGTGATATCGGTAACGGCGCGACATTCTGGTTTGAAATTCCCGCCCATGAAATCAGCACCGACGCCGCACAATCCGACCTGCCGAATTTAGACGGGGTCACCGTCTTATCTGTCGAAGATCACCCGCAGGGGGCAAAAGAGATCAAATACGCACTGGAAACGATGGGTGCGAAAGTCACCGTATGCGGTACATACACCGAAGCCCTGACCATCACACAAGAACAGCCGTTTGACATCACAATCGTTGATCAGGGACTGCCCGACGGTCTGGGCACAGATCTAATTACAGACATTCTCGACATCCGCCCGTCTTCCAGCATTTTGATGTACACGGTCCGCGAAGATCCGGGCATGCATGACGCCCTCACCTCGATGGGTGTATCATATCTTTCCAAACCCGCAAGCCGTCTGGGGCTTGCCGATGCGATCGTCAATTCCCTGCAACGCAATATTGATAATACGGCCGCAAAAACCGCAGACATCCTGATTGCCGAAGACACCGAAAGCGTAAGGCATATTCTGGCCAAACAATTTGACCAATTCGATATCAATATCACCTTTGCGCAAAACGGCGAAGACGCGCTACAGAAATTGACAGAAAACGACTATGACATGCTGATCACCGACCTTCATATGCCGGTCATGGACGGCTATGAACTGGTGGCCGCCGCGCGCAATCATGACAGCCGGCATATCAAATCCATGCCGATCGTGGCATTGACGGCCGACATTCAAACAAGCCGCCGCAATATATATCTGGAACATCGCTTTGATGAATGTCTGATCAAGCCTGTGTCCCTCGGACAAATCAAACGCCTGCTGATCCGCTGGAATCTCTTTCGCATCAAAAACACGGCAAACACCACAGATGAATCCACCGCGGCAGATATCAATACCAACGATGCCCCCCTCACAGCGCGTCCAGTGCAAGCCATTGATAAAAACAAAATCAAAGAGCACTTTGGCCAGATCGACGCTGAATCACTTGGCATGATCGGCATCTTCCTTGATATGTCATCCAAAACAATTGAAAAACTGACAGACGCCGCCGCGCACAATGACACAAAAGCCGTACATGACTTATCCCACAGCCTCAAAGGCGCGGCCTATTCCGCATGCTGTCTTCCACTGGGTGATATCGCAAAACAGATTCAGGATATGGCGCATCAGGACAAAGCCGATTATAATGACCTGATTAAACAGATCCCCTATGAGATCGAGAATATACGGGACGATCTGGAAAAACTGAAAACAACATATGCAGCGGAATAAAACCCGGGTAACACCGAACAGGAAACCCCCATGACAATGACAACAACGACAACACCGCCTTTAAAACATCTTCGTGTTATTGACCTTTCGCGCGTGCTTGCCGGTCCGTTCTGCACGCAAATGCTGGGCGATATGGGCGCCGAAATCATCAAAATCGAACGACCGGGCGCCGGTGACGACACCCGCAAATGGGGACCACCCTTCCTGAATGATACAAACGGGAACAAAACCACGGAAAGCGCATATTACCTGTCCGCCAACCGGAACAAAAAATCGGTCGCCATTGATATTTCGACCCCCGATGGTCAAGCCTTGATCAAAGCGCTGTTAAAAGATGCCGATATCGTCATTGAAAATTTCAAAACAGGCGGCTTGAAAAAATACGGCTTGTCTTACGACGACTTGAAAGATGATCATCCGCATCTGGTTTATTGTTCGATTACCGGTTTCGGACAAACGGGCGAGCTTGCAACCGAACCGGGATACGACTTTCTGGCACAAGCCATGAGCGGCCTGATGTCCGTCACCGGTGAACCGGACGGCACACCAATGAAGGTCGGCGTCGCCCTAAGCGATATTATGACAGGGCTTCACGCCGCAATCGGTATTTTGGCAGCCATTGAAAACAGACATAAAACAGGGCTAGGCCAGCATGTTGATCTGGCTTTGCTGGACTGCACGCTTTCAAGCCTGACCAATGTTGCACAATATTATCTGACATCGGGTAAAATGGCGCCGCGTCTTGGTAACGCCCATTCCACCATTGTGCCCTACCAGTCTTTTGAAACAAAAGACGGGCATGTCATTATCGCGGTCGGCAACGATCGACAATTTTCGCGTTTATGCGACGGTCTTGGCTGTAACGATATTGCCGCAGACCCGCTTTACGCAACCAACAGCGCCCGCGTTGAAAACCGCAATGCACTCATCAAAATTCTACAAGGCCGCCTGCTGGAACACAGCACAGACCACTGGGTTACATTGTTTCAGGATATTGATGTGCCCGTTGCCCCCGTCAATACACTGGAAGATGCCTTCAAAATGAAACAAGTCCAGCAGCGCGATATGCAAATCACCATGCATCATGACGGTGCAGGGCATGATATTGATCTGGTCGGTTCACCGCTTAAATTCTCGCGGTCGCCCGTATCCTATGATGCCGCACCGCCGACATGCGGCCAGCATACCAAAGATGTCTTGCGTGATTTACTACAAAAAAATGATGAGGAAATCGCAACCCTTGAAGCCAACAACATTATTGCATCCTCATAAAATTTTCTTATAGTAGGCAGCGACCGCAATACTCTCAAGCCGTAGGATAAAAAATGAACAGCGCCGCCCCTGCAAAACACGCCCCTGCCTTCACGCAAGATCATGTTCTCGGGATTAATCATCTTGAAAATGACGATATCGAATCAATCTTACAACTGGCCGATTATTACGCAGACCGTCTGGATGAACGCGCTTTCAGGCCGGATGTGCTGCGGGGCTGTGTCATTCTATCCCTGTTCTTCGAAGATTCCACGCGCACCAGAACATCATTCGAGATGGCGGCCAAACGTCTTGGCGCCGATGTCGTGAATATTGATGTGGATTCAAGCTCCGTCAAAAAGGGCGAAACACTTCTTGATACAGTCTGGACGCTGCAAGCAATGCTGCGCCCTGATGCCATCGTCATTCGGCACACGGAATACGGCGCGCCCGAATATATTGCCAACCGCGTGGACTGCCCCGTTGTGAATGCGGGCGATTCCTGGCGCGAACACCCGACACAAGCTTTGCTGGACGCACTGACAATCCGCCGCGCTCTGGGAAAAATCGAAGGATTGAAGATTGCCATTTGCGGCGATATCGCCCATAGCCGCGTTGCCAGTTCCAACCTGCAACTCCTCAGCCGTTTCGGTGCTGATCTGCGTATTATTGCGCCTGCGGTGCTGATGCCCGAAAAGCTGCCTGTCGATAATGTCCAGAAATTCGACAACATGGAAGACGGTCTGGCCGGTGCCGATATTGTCATGACCATCCGCTTGCAAAAAGAACGAATGGGTAAAGCGCTGATTTCATCCGACGAAGATTATTTCCGGAAATTCGGCCTGACGATGGATCGTCTGAATATCGCCGGACCAAACGCACTGGCAATGGACCCCGGTCCGTTCTTGCGTAACGTCCAGATCGCCGACGACGTCGCCGATCACCCTGAACGCAGTTTGATCTTGAAACAGGTCCGCAACGGTGTACCGACACGTATGGCCGTGTTCGAAAAACTGCTGACCCGCAACACATAAACAAACCATAAAAAAACAAGGCATGATGTCATGATTGACCTGAACACAGAAACATTACTGGCCGCTTTACTTGGCTATATCCTCGGCGCGATCCCCTTCGGACTCGTGCTCTGCTTTGCCACCGGACATGGTGATATCCGCAAAATCGGATCCGGCAATATCGGTGCCACAAATGTGTTGCGCACCGGCAACAAGCTGCTGGCCTTTGCCACGCTGATTGGGGATGTCGGCAAAGGCGGCGCGGCCGTATTCGCCGCATCGCTCTTGTTCGACGATCCATATGCCATGATGCTGGCAGGCTTTGCCGCCATTATCGGCCATATTTTTCCGGTCTGGCTGAAATTCAAAGGTGGCAAAGGCGTTGCAACCACGCTTGGCACCTATCTTGTTCTGGCCCCTTATGTCGGCCTTGCGACATGCGGGACATGGCTTGTGATGGCTGTTTTATTCCGCTATTCATCTTTGTCTGCATTGATCGCCATTTTGCTATCACCGCTTTATGCGTTCTTCTTTTATAATAACATCCCGCTGACGATCTTGCTTGGCCTGATTACCATCATTGTCTGGGTCAAACATCACACCAACATCCGCCGCCTGCTGAAAGGCGAAGAACCCAAAATCGGCAGCAAGAAAAAGGCCGCGCGCACAGAGAATAACGCCGGGAACAACGCAGAGAAAAAAGAGAGCTGATCCCGTATGAATCTGTTCTCCTTTTCATATCGCAAAAATGAAAGCCTTGATGAAAAGGAACGCCTGAACTGGCTACGCCTGATCCGCACAGAACGGATCGGCCCGATCTCTTTTTATAAAATGCTGGAAACCTACGGCACGGCGACGCGGGCATTGGAAGCCATTCCTGAAATTACAGCAAAGTCCGGCAAGAAAAGCCGGATGCGCATACCGTCCGACCGGGACATTGACCGCGAATTAAAAGCGATCGAGAAATACGGCGCGCGCCTGATTACGGCAGCCGACCCAGATTACCCCCTGCCGCTGAGCGCTATTGATGATGCGCCGCCTGTCATTTGCGTGATGGGTGATATTACATTGGCACAGCGTAACTGCGTCGGCATTGTCGGATCGCGCAATACCTCGCATAACGGCCGGAATTTTGCCAAAAAACTGGCTCATGACATCGGCAAACAGGACATAACTGTGGCCTCCGGTCTGGCACGCGGCATTGATACGGCCGCCCATAAAGGCAGTCTTGACACAGGGACAATCGCCGTTGTTGCGGGCGGACTGGACCATATCTATCCGCAGGAAAACACAGACCTGTTCAAAGCCATCGCGGCGCAAGGTCTGGTCATCGCCGAAAATCCGATGGGCACAGCACCCCGTGCACAGGACTTCCCGCGCCGCAACCGCATTGTATCGGGCCTGTCGTCCGGTGTCATCGTCGTCGAAGCCAATGAGCGCTCCGGCTCGCTTATCACGGCGCGTCTTGCCGCAGAACAAGGACGTGATGTGTATGCCGTGCCGGGCCACCCGATGGACCCGCGCGCCGGCGGCACAAATCGCCTGATCCGCGATGGGGCGTTGCTGATACGCAGCGCGGCCGATGTTCTGGATGACCTGCAAGATTTTGCCGGACACGACCTGCACACGCCAAAACGCAATTATACCATTCAAACCGGAACAGACCACAGCGACACGCAGACAGACATACCCCAAAACCAAAATACAGACACATCAACACCGTCACAGCCCCCTTCGCCATCTGCCGACACCGATGTAAAGACCCTTTTGCTGGACGTTTTATCCTTTACCCCGACCGCAATTGATGAATTAATCCAGACGCATAAAATCACAGCACCAGCCATGCAAATTGCGATACTGGAGCTTGAAATCACAGGGGATATAGAACGTGTTCCGGGCAATAAAATTGTGCGTATCCGCGAGACATAAGACAGGCTAATTTGTCTAAAACGGTTGACGAATGGCCTGCGACATGTCAATTCCTTATAGAGTTTAATTTCAAAAATCCGAAAAGGTTTTACTTTGAGCGCATCAAATGTAGTTATCGTCGAATCGCCGGCAAAGGCAAAAACCATCAATAAATATCTTGGGAAGGATTATATTGTCTTGGCATCCTTCGGGCATGTCCGCGATTTACCTGCCAAAGACGGATCGGTCCTGCCGGACGAAGATTTTTCCATGAAATGGGAACTGGGTGACCGCGCGGCAAAACCATTCGGTGATATCAAAAAAGCAGTCAAAGATGCCAAAGCCATTTATCTCGCAACCGACCCGGATCGCGAGGGTGAGGCCATTTCATGGCATATCAAGGAAATGTTACAAGACGGCAAACTGCTCGGCGACCGCCAGCTTTACCGTGTTGCGTTTAACGAAATCACGAAAAAAGCCGTGCAAGAGGCATTCGACAATGCCCGCGATCTGGATGAACATCTGATCGAAGCTTATCTTGCTCGCCGCGCACTTGACTATCTGGTTGGCTTCAACCTGTCGCCTATTTTGTGGCGTAAACTGCCTGGCTCCCGCTCTGCGGGCCGCGTGCAATCGGTTGCTCTGCGCCTGATCTGTGAACGCGAAACCGAAATTGAGAAGTTTAAAAGCGAAGAATACTGGTCGATTGAAGCAAAGCTGCAATCCCCTGACGGCGCGCCATTTACTGCAAAGCTGACGCATCTGTCAGGCAACAAGCTCGGCAAGATGGATATTCCATCCATCAAAGATGCCGCGCATGCCGCAGACCGCATCAAGAACAAAGCACTGAAAATACACCGGATCGAGAAAAAACAGCAGCGCCGCAATCCGTCGCCACCCTTTATCACATCGACCCTGCAACAAGAAGCCTCCCGCAAGCTCGGCTTTTCCGCCTCACAAACCATGCGCCTTGCACAAAAGCTTTATGAAGGGATTCCGCTTGATGGCGAAACTGTCGGTCTGATTACCTATATGCGTACGGACGGGACGACATTATCACAAGATGCCGTCAGCCAGTGCCGTTCACTAATCAAGAAAGATTACGGCGACAAATATCTGCCTGATGCGCCACGTCTTTATAAATCAAAAGCCAAAAACGCGCAGGAAGCACACGAAGCGGTCCGCCCGACAGATTTGACAAAAACACCGCAGCGCCTGCGCCCGCATCTGGACGACCAGATGCTCAGGCTCTACGATCTGATCTGGAAACGGACAATGGCATCGCAAATGGAAAATGCCATCCTCGATCAGGTTGCTGCCGATATTTCTGATGGTACAGATGATGTTGTCTTGCGGGCCACAGGTTCGACCATCGCCTTTGACGGTTTCCTGACATTGTATCAGGAAAGTGATGACGAAAAAGACGATGCGCAATTACAAAGCGAAAATGAACGCCGCTTGCCGCCACTTGCAGAAAACGACAACCTGAAGACACTCGACGTGCTTGAAAACCAGCACTTCACACAGCCGCCGCCACGCTATTCTGAGGCCTCTCTCGTGAAACGGCTCGAAGAGCTAGGCATCGGCCGTCCGTCAACCTACGCTTCAATTCTGCAGGTTCTGCGTGACCGTAACTATGTGGTCTTGGAGAAAAAACGCTTCATCCCCGAAGATCGCGGCCGGATTGTTACAACATTCCTGCAAAAATTCTTTAACCGCATTGTCGATTACGACTTCACCGCAACACTGGAAGAACAGCTTGATGCGATCGCGGCTGGACATACATTCTGGAAAGACACGCTGCGTGATTTCTGGACGCAGTTTATTGCCAAAGTCGAAGAAACAAAGAAACTGACTATCACCGAAGTGATCGACCATCTGAACGAAGAGCTCGGATCGCACTTCTTCCCGCCACGCGAAGACGGGTCCGACCCGCGGTCCTGTCAGGCATGCGGCGACGGTACATTGTCACTGAAGCTCGGAAAATACGGCGCGTTTATCGGCTGCTCGAACTATCCGGACTGCCGCTTTACCCGGCCACTGGTCGTGAAAGACAATGACGGGAACGTCACAGACGGTTCGGATGCCGAAGCAGCAAAACTCGCCAATGAGCCAAAAGAGCTTGGCGCCGATCCGGAAACCGGCCGCACAATTACGTTACGCCGCGGACCATACGGCCCGTATGTGCAGCTTGATCCACCGCCGGAATCAAAAGACAAACCAAAACGTCAGGGATTGCCGCGCGGCACATCTCCCGAAAACGTCACACTAGAGATGGCCGTCAGCCTGCTGTCTCTGCCGCGTGACATTGGCAAACATCCGGAAACCGGCAAAATGATACAAGCCGGTATCGGCCGTTTTGGTCCGTATCTGAAACATGACGGCAAGTTCAAATCCCTGCCGAAGGACGATGACGTTCTGACCGTCGGGATGAACCGCGCCGTTGACGTTCTGGCACAGGAAAGCAAGCGGCCAGCCAAGAAAAAATCGACGGCGAAAAAGACCACCGCGAAGAAATCGACGGCCAAGAAATCAACGGCAAAGAAGAAAACCGCCGCAAAGAAGACAACAGCAAAGAAATAAGATCATATGAATCTGCCAAGTCATGACGACATTCTGCAATTCCTCGCAGAGAGTCCCGCGCCCGCCACCAAACGCGAGCTTTCGCAAGCCTTTGGTATCAAGGGGGATGCGCGCCGCCCGTTCCGGGAACAACTCCGCAAAATGGTTAAAAAAGGCCTGATCGAAAAACAGGATGACGGTGCATTTGCATTGCCGGACGCCCTGCCGGAAACGACAACACTCGTCATCACGGACATGAGCCTTGACGGTGAGATGATCGCTATTCCGACCGATCGTATCGGCAGTGATGATAAAGACATCCCGACAATTTACGTGATTGCAGACACGCCGCATACGCATGATCTGCAAATCGGCACGCGCATTCTGGCGCGACTGCGCAAAGTTGACGCCGACGAATATGATGCCCATATCATGCGCGTTCTGGACAGTGCAGAGACCCGCATCATCGGTCTGGTACGCAAGAATAAAAAAGGCTATCTGCTGACGCCGGCCAATAAAAAGGCCAAAGACGAATATATTATCCCCGATCAGGATATGGGCGATGCCAAAGAAGGCGATCTTGTCACAGCGTCTATCCAGCCAACACCACGCGGCATGAGCAAGAAATTCGTGCGCATTCTTGATGTCATCGGCCATGAAAGCGACCGCAAAATTATCAGCATCCTCAGCGCCTATGAAAACGGCCTGAACGAGGAATTTCCGCCGGATGTCGTTGCCGCAACCGTCGATATGAGCGTCCCTGAACTCGGGAAAAGACAAGATCTGCGCACCGTACCGCTGGTCACCATTGACGGCGAAGATGCACGTGATTTCGATGATGCCGTTTTTGCCGAGCAAACAGACGATGGCGGCTTCCATCTGATCGTGGCGATCGCCGATGTCTCTTACTATGTCAGACCGGCCTCGGACATCGACAACGAAGCCTATCGACGCGGCAATTCAACATACTTCCCTGATCGCGTCATTCCCATGTTGCCCGAACGGCTGTGTAATGATTTATGTTCCTTGCGCCCGGACGAAGAACGTGCGTGCCTTGCCGCCCATATGTGGATCGATAAGACAGGCACATTACAGAAATATAAATTCGTGCGCGGCTTGATGAAATCAAAGGCGCGCCTGACCTATACACAGGTGCAGTCCGCCAAAGACGGCCTGCCCGACGACCAGACCGAACCGTTGATGGATGCCGTTATCACCCCGCTTTACAAAGCATTTGATATCCTGCTGGCCCATCGCGAAGAACGCGGCGCACTCGACCTTGATCTGCCGGAACGGCAAATTGTGATCAATGACAATAACGAAATGGCAGGTGTCACCCTGCGCACACGTTTTGACAGTCATCGCCTGATCGAAGAATTTATGATTCTCGCCAACGTTGCCGCCGCCAGTGCACTTGAAGACAAAGATGCACCATGCGTTTACCGTGTACATGAAAAGCCCGACGCCACAAAACTGGACGGCGTACGTGATTTTCTGGAGGCCTTTGATCTCTCCTTCCCCAAAGGGCAAGTTGTGCGCTCGCCGCAAATTAACGCCCTCTTGCGCAAAGCCGGAGAGCTGCCCTATAGCCACATGATCAGCGAAGTGATTTTGCGCACACAATCCCAAGCCCATTACAGCACGAATAATAAAGGGCATTTCGGGCTGGCACTGCAACGTTACGCACACTTTACATCGCCAATCCGCCGCTATGCCGATCTGTTGGTGCATCGCAGCCTGATCAAAGCCTATAAGCTTGGCGAAGGCGGCCTGTCCGATGAGGAAAGCGTCACAATGGAAGAAAAATCCGAACATATTTCGGACACCGAACGCAAATCCGTCAATGCCGAACGCTCGGCCGTTGACCGTTTCACTTCCGCATTCCTGTCAGACAAGATCGGCGAAGAATTTTCCGGCCGTATTACCGGCGTGACACGGTTTGGCCTATTCGTCCAACTCGCCGACACTGGCGCAGACGGTTTTATTCCGATGCGGTCGATGAAGAACGACTATTACGAACATGTTGAACGGCAACACGCCCTGATCGGACGGCGACACGGACGCATCTTCCGGCTTGGCGCAAAAATCGATGTGCGCCTGAT
>MDTB01130847.1_pt1 | contig 11509 bp, 10 predicted proteins | sample 811161 | NCBI WGS metagenome assembly MDTB01 (sample SAMN05326650, study PRJNA326480) | marine metagenome | isolation source: seawater | place: Mediterranean Sea | collected 2009
GCTGAACTAGATTTGAAATTATTTCCTAATTCTGCTCAGATCAAATCACCATCCAACTCAGTAAAAAATATCATAATATAATCAAAATTTAAATTTTTTTCCCCCTTGGAAAAAAGCTCTTGGCGACGAGTATTTCTGGAGGTAATGACTCCTTTTCTTTGAATTTATCTTCTCTAGATAATGGTTTATATTATATCCACGTAAGTAACAAAAATAAAGCCCAAATAGAGAAAATTATTGCTAATAATCCGAGCTATTAAGTGTTTTGAAGATATAAGATAAATTGAATGAACTTCAATGATCGGTAAATCAGCGATACTAAAATCCAATTATTTGGTTTTTGAATAACAGAATCTATTTCTGTCCCAGATTATTGGATATATCCAAACAAATTATGAAGGGGACTTATGTCAATAATATCCTATTTAGGGGGATTGATTCTTTTATATTACCATTTGGTTAAGCCTTTATAAATACGAAATATTCCATTCTATCTTATAATATATTTTTACCTTTTTTCGTCCTATTGACTTTAGGCTCAATTTCATTGGTCATCTTTGTTATATTTGTTAATATGCATCTTTTTTAAAACAAAAAAATGGAATTTTCTATTATTGACCTTGTCGTTTTCATCTTTTACTCCCTTTTAATAGTAGGCATTGGACTCTATGTTTCAAGGGACAAAAAAGGACATCAAAAAAATGCTGAAGATTATTTTTTAGCAGGTAAAACTTTGCCCTGGTGGGCCATAGGTGCCTCTCTGATTGCCGCCAATATTTCTGCTGAGCAGTTTATAGGGATGTCAGGATCAGGTTTTGCACTCGGACTGGCTATTGCATCCTATGAGTGGATGGCCGCCATTACCTTACTCATTGTTGGAAAATATTTCATGCCCATTTTCATTGAAAAAGGCTTGTACACCATCCCTGAATTTATTGAAAAAAGATTCAGTACTAATCTCAAAACGATTCTAGCTGTATTTTGGATTGCCCTTTACATATTTGTAAATCTCACTTCGGTATTGTATTTGGGTGCCTTGGCTTTTGAAACGATCATGGATGTACCTCGTATGTATGCCGTCTTTGGCCTGGGCCTATTTGCGGCAATCTACTCGCTCTATGGGGGACTTTCTGCTGTCGCTTGGACCGATGTTATCCAAGTAGTGTTCTTGGTGTTGGGGGGATTAGTTACTACCTTTCTCGCATTGGATGTGCTATCTGATGGACAAGGGTTTTTAGTGGGATTTAATATAGTCTTGGAGGCCGCTCCAGAAAAATTTCATATGATTTTAGATCAATCCAACGACCAATATATGAACCTTCCAGGTATTTGGGTCCTCGTCGGCGGTATGTGGGTTGCTAATATTTATTACTGGGGTTTCAACCAATACATCATCCAACGTACATTGGCTGCCAAATCTATTGGAGAAGCTCAAAAGGGTATTGCTTTGGCCGCCTTTTTAAAAATGATCATCCCCTTTATTGTCGTGTTACCAGGCATTGCTGCTTATGTTATGGTCAATGACCCTGAAGTCATGGCCAGACTCGGAGCCTCGGGACAATTGAATCTACCAGGTGTAGGTACCTCTGATAAGGCTTATCCTTGGTTATTACAACTTTTACCTACAGGTTTAAAAGGTATCGCTTTTGCGGCCTTGACTGCAGCCGTTGTTTCCTCTCTGGCCTCTATGCTAAACTCAACGTCTACGATCTTCACTATGGACATCTACAAACAATACATCAACAAAAATGCACCAGATCGCCAATTGGTCAATACCGGCCGATTATCAGCTGGCATCGCCCTTATTATTGCTTGCATCATGGCGCCACTTTTGGGTGGGATTGACCAAGCTTTCCAATTTATACAGGAGTATACAGGTATTGTCAGTCCAGGTATTTTAGCCGTCTTTTTACTGGGTTTGTTTTGGAAAAAAACTACCAACCAAGCTGCGATATGGGGTGCTGTACTTTCTATTCCCATTGCTATTGGTCTTAAATTCATCCCCGATATACCCTTCATCAATCAAATGGGTTTAACTGCCATAGGTACGATGATTCTTATCATCATCATCAGTTACCAGACGGGTAAAGGCGAAGATGATCCCAAAGGGATTCAATTGGAAAAGGGATTCTTCACAACGAGCCCCATATTCAATATCTCCGCATTTTTTATTTGTATTCTTACAGCCGTTTTATATGCGGTCTTTTGGTAAGCCATGTTTGGACTGAACCCAACACAACAGAAACTCAAAAAACAAGTAAGTAGTGCTTTCAAATTTAGGCTCTATGTACTTTTCAACTTGCCAATGGGTTGGTTGGCAGGAATGAAAATTATAGATTTGACTGAAAAGCATTGTATTACCAGTGTTCCCTTTAAATGGATCAATAAAAATCCTTTTAAATCTGTTTATTTTGCTGTACAAAGTATGGCTGCAGAATTATCTACGGCAACCGCTTGTTTAGTGGCTATTCAAGGTCATCAACCCTCTATCGCCCTTATCATAGTAGATATGAAAGGGCAATTTTATAAAAAAGCCACTGGAAAAGTATTTTTTACCTGCCTGCACCAAGGTCAAACTTACGATACCGTAGCACAGGCCTTAGCCTCAAAAAAGGCCAAAACGCTTTCACTGAAGACGGTAGGTAAAATGAGTGATGGGACTTTAGTATCCGAGTTTACTTTTACTTGGTCCTTTAAACAAAGGCAGTCATAAATCCTTAATATACAAATTAGCCTTGGAGTTTTTGATGGCAGAGTCCAACGCATGCATCAAATGCTCTATCTCATCCAATTTTTGATCCTCATTGATTTTAAAACCTTCATAACCATTGCCATCCAATTTGGTCATGACCAAGTGCATATCGATCTGATTAATATCTAGTGCAGGTTGATACCGGATGGCATCGTCATCTTGTACTTGACTGATCAATTCGCAGTGCTCCAACTCCAAACAAATGTCATGTATGAATCGATAAGGGACATCAACTAACGCCGACATATTACTCACGCTCAACGGCTTTTTCTCTTCATATTTGAAGTTTTCAATAATGTGATAAAAAATAAGTAAAACCAACTTCCTTTTGTGATTGGGACTCATCTTCATACTTTCATATCTATATTTCCAAGTATCCGCATGTTGTCTCGCGTAGGCATACTCTGCACCAAAGAGTACCAAAGTCCAACTGATTTGAAGATAAATCATGAAAAGCGGTAGTATGACCAGCGTACCATAAACGACACTGTAATTGGATAAAAATGATTGGCCATTGATCCACGCTAATTGTGTGAGTTGAAATAAAATTCCAGTCAAAATTCCCGAAATTGCCGCTGGGATGAACTTCACTTTGATATTGGGTAATATGATATACATCAGCGTCAAAAGTAGAGAGACAATCGCATAAGGGATCAATTTGATGGTAAATAAGATGAAAGGTCGAATCAATCCTAAGACCTCCATCTCTGCCAAAATCTTCACTTCACTTGTAATATAAACAGTCACACTTCCAGATAAAATCAATAAAAGAGGGGCCAATAACACCATTGCCAAATAGTCACTCAATTTGCGTTGCCAACTACGACTTTTGGTATGCCATATCTCATTAAATGTCCATTCAACACTATACAACAGTCGAAGCACAGCATACAAAATGAAAACTAAGGAAAATCCAATAATAACACCTCCGTTGACGGTATCAAGCATTCTTTTAGTGAACTCTAAGCTCATTTCTAAAATTTCTTTCTGCCCAAAGAAAATATTATTCAATTCTCTTTCCAAATACTTCTCTAAACCAAATCCCTTGGCAACGCCGAAGGCAATGGAGAGCAGCGGAACAATAGAAAGCAGTGAAAAATAAGTAAGTCCCGAGGCTTTCTCGGAGATACTGTTGCGGTCAAATTCCACAAAAGAAATAATGAAAATTCGCAAGTTTCGGTATAAAAATCTTCTTTTACTGTTGAGAGCAGATAATTTGATTTTCCAAAGATCTACCTCTAAGAACTGCTTTAATTGGGAAAATTTTGATATAAATGACATAAATCAACTATAAACTCAGTCGTTAATGAAGTGGGATATCAATAAAATATATGTGCTAAGATAGCATGACTGATCTGAAATTGAATTCGAAAGTTTAAAATGATTAAAAAGAATACTTTAACCTTAGGTAGACTAAAGAAGTATTTTGGCTGCTTCCATTTAGGAACATTTGCCCAATGAGATCCAGGTCAAAGTTATTTAAGGGAGAGAAATTTAACATAGGATTAATAAAAATACCTGAATTCCCGGGAGATACCAAAGACAGTAAGCTACCTGAAAATAAAGGATGAAAGGTATAGCTCGTTTGTAAAAAAGCATTCCACTTATAGGGTGTCAGCGATCGAACATCTGAGTTTCCCGAATTTAATAACAATACGTTATCCTGCTGGATGGCATAAGAATTATAGAAAATAGATCCATTGAAATACAAGGAATTAGGTAAAGAATAGTCCAGTGATACGGAAGTCAGCCATGCATTACGATCTGTTTTTTTTAAAGTATAAAAATAACTTGACTCTCCTTTAAATCCTACCCATCCTATGCTCCCCGCCCAACCCACACCAGCAGTCAAGTTGTTTTTCATGATACCTCCAAGCGCTTGTAAGTCATAGCCTTTCACATTCCACTTATACATGGCTGCTGCCGTAAATTCATCCCAGTTATCCGCAATCTTAATAGCAATCTCATAGCCTCCTGCATAGCCAATGAATTTCTGAAAACGTAGGGCATCCGTACCAGGACGCTCTTCGTAGTCAAAATCATAAAGCGAATATGCATTGAATATATCATTAGGGTTCCAGGCAAGATTAACGCCCCAATTAATCCTTTGACGCCCTACTTTCAATTGCCATGTAGCATCGTTCCACTGTAGATATAATCGATCGAGCATGGTATGAAAAACCATCTGATCAAAGTCTTCGGTATGGGAAAAGTCAAAAAAATCATTGTTTAAATCAATGAAATTACCATAAGATGGAATCGTATTCACAGCATCGCCATGGAACATTCGCGTCCTAACTTCCGTATTTAAGGTGAGCTTTTCTGTGGGATACCAAAAAAAATTAAGCCGGTTGTGAATCAAATTATCTAGTAAGAGAGAATCCACATCCTGCAATGCAGTCAAAGAAATCATTTCCTTAATGTAACCGTCTAAACGCCACTTTTTATTTGAATCTTGTGCCACCAATGATAAGGGAAGTCCAAGAACTAAAAAAAACCAAAATCTAACGATGCTCATCCGAAATAATTACACCATCTTCTAACGTAATCACCCGCTTGGCTCGATCAATGACCCTTTGATCATGGGTAGAAAATATAAAAGTAATCTTTTCTTCTTTGTTGAGTTTGGCCATAATATCTAATAAGTCCTCAGTAGACCCTGAATCTAAATTAGCAGTAGGTTCATCTGCCAGTACAAATTTAGGTCGTGCAGCCAATGCTCTGGCTACTGCCACACGTTGCTGTTGCCCACCTGATAATTCAGAAGGCCTACGGTTTTTTTGATTCTTAATACCCATACGATCAAGTAGGTCATCAGAGCGTTCTTGCATAGTTTTAGCATCCATATTTTGCAATACCATGATGAACTCAATATTTTCCTTAGCCGTAAATACAGGTATCAAATTATATGCTTGAAATACAAAGCCAATATGCTGCAGTCGAAAGGCGGTAAGCTGAGATTCATTCATGTCCTGAATAGAAACTCCTCCCACTTCAACTGAGCCTTCAGAGCTGATATCTAATCCACCAATCATATTGAGCAAGGTCGTTTTACCACAGCCTGAGGGCCCCACAATCGCCGTAAATTCACCCTCTTTTACTGATAGGGTAACATCATTTATAGCCCTCACAGGAATGGTCTCAGGATTATAAATTTTACTCAGATTCTTTAATTCAATTACTTTCATCTAATTATAATTTTCTAATCGCTTCTAAAGGTTTTAAATTTACTGCTTTAATTGCTGGATAAATCGCTCCTATGAAAGCGGTAATTAAAACTACTAGCATTAACAATAAGTAAGTTGATTGTTCGATCTCGGGATAAAAAATAAAATCTCCACCATATTGCTCCAAAGCTCCAGAATATCGAGACAAATCCATCCCTCCCGTCTTTTTAAAATATAAATTGGTGAAAAATCCTGCCATTAACCCAACTGGACCAGAAACCAATGAAATCATGAATGTCTCCAAAACAATCATTAAAAATATCTTACGTTTGAACATGCCAATAGCTCTAAGCATTCCGATTTCTTTAGTTCGCTCAAGAACAGCCATCAACATAGTGTTAATAATACCGAATAACAATGCGAGCATAACAATTACAGTGATGACTTGTTTAGAAATTATCGAAGCTTCTTCAATCATGTCGAATTCTGGAGCAATCTCACGATAAGTTCTAACCAAATTATCGGTCCTCGCTTCCATCGTCTGTTTGGTCTTGACTAACGATTTATTATCCTTGAGCAAATAAGCAAATTCATTGAAGGAGCTATCAGTTGCATTAAGTAAGTTAGATAGATCTTGATGCCTAACATAAATCACTTCTTTATTGATCCGAGGAGATTTAGAATGAAAAATTCCAGAAATACGAAAGGCTCCAGCACGTATGTTGGCCTCTGTATCTTGAACGGTAATAACCACCTTCGATCTCACCTTGACTTTGAGTTTATCAGCCAATTTTTGACTTAACAAAATAGGATTTCGCTTAATATTTTTAAAATAATCTCCTTTGACTAAAAAGCCGTCCAGATCAGTCACAGTCGCTTCATCGGTTGGGTCGATCGCATAAACCTGTACCCCAAAATTTGTTTTTGGACTCGCCACCATTCCGCTCACAATCAGACGACCCGATATCGCTTCAATATCAGCTATTTGCGAAGAAAATTCCATCAGTCTCGAAGGGTTTGCTACTTGAAAATTCAAACCAGGATCAGAAAGGTAACCATTATGATGAATTTGAATATGAGAATAATCGTGTTTTAACGAGTTTCGCGAGATGGCCCCAATCAAACTATTATAAAATGAGACCATGAAAATAATAGACCACACCCCAATGGCTACTGCCGACATCACGACAAAACTTCTCCGTTTAGACCGCCAAATATTCTTCCATGCAAGCGATAAAATCATTCCTTTAATGATTTAATAATTTTCAATTGTTTAATTGCCAGCATCGGATAAATAGCCAACAAAAGAGCTATGATAAAAACACTGAAGCCTTGATTATAGAAAATTTTAAAATTTAGGGCAAATGGAATGATGGGCTCATAACCAAATTTTTCCATTGCTAATGCGGCATCTCCTGACAGCACGATTGGATTTGACCAAAAATATAAAATAATAGGCATTGCCATAAGCAAGCCTATAAATACACCAAGAAAAATCAACAAAAATATTTCTATTGCCACCATAGTTTGTACATTTTTTTTGGTCATACCAATCGCATTTAGAATTCCCAGTTCATAGGTACGCTCTTTAATCATCATCAAAAATGTTCCAAATATTCCAAATCCAATAACTATATAGAGAATAACTAAAATAACCCATCCTCCGTAATAATCTAATTCAATTGAGGAAACTAACTCAGGCAGCATTTCCTGCCAAGTCATCACGCCAAGATCTTTACCAATCAAAATAGTTTCCATCTTTGCTTTCATGACCTCAGTATCTCGGGAATTTTCTAACAATATGGAATAGCTCGAAATCATGTTTGGAGCAGATAAGAATTCTTGTAAGACATTAAGAGAAAGATAAATAGCATGCTGATTTAAAGTAGGGATTGGAAACCTCAAAATACCTTTCACTGGATATTTTCCAGCTGCATTTACCCCATGATATCCCTGTCCCATGAGTACTAGAGTATCACCCACAGTTAGATCTAAATTGGCAGCCAAACCCTCAGCCATCAATACACCTCTCGCCTCGTTATAATCTCCTTTAATCAGTTTTCTTGATAAATAAGAAAATTTAGCTTCTGACTCAAGTGATACTCCAAAAAGGGCTGCTCCTTTGGTCTTCTGACCAAAGGAAGCCAAGGCAAAAGAATTCAGACGTGGAACTCCCATCAAAATACTCGAATTACTAAAATTCAACCGAATCAATTCATTTTGATCGAAACTATTATCTAGGATCTGATCCTCCCAAAAGTCTTTTTGATGTATTCCTATATGACCTGTAAAAAATCTTGCAGAATTATCAATCATATTATCATAACTGCCCAATTGGGAAGATTGCAGAAGGCAAGCAAAAAACACAGAGAATGCAATAGAAGACGCCGTGATCCATGTTCGCCTTTTACTCCTCCAAACGTTCCTCCATGCCAATTTGATAAACAATATCATTACCTGATGGTTTTTAAATTTTGTATCGAAAAAAAATGCTCCCGCAAATCAATATCATATTCAAAATCTCGATAAATGATAACCGTTTTCTGATCTAGATTCTCCGCAGGACTCATTTCCATTTTAGTAGGTATGACGCGTCCACCCATTTCCTTAATATCTGACAAGGTCATGGTATTTATAAGAAATTCATCCTCATCATAATATTTTAAAATCAATTGAAAATAATCTACTTTACTTATGTAAGCCTCCAACTTACCCCATACCACAGCTGCCTCGTCCATTGGATACATCATGATTTTCCAACAATCATAAGATCCAACGGTCGTATCTCCTGCAAACTCATGAACATAATCTACCACCATTGAGGATTGATTGACCAGATCGTCATTGGTAAAATCTGATCCCATCCAGCTTTGCATCATCATAGAAGGTGGCATTTTTATAATACGATCTATACTAGGTTGCCAACTCCAAAGCTCCTTTTTACGTTTTAAAGTACCAGTCCCCTCATCTCGAGCAGGCTTGGTTATGAGTACTAAACTATAATCTGCTCCGCTACTCCAAACCTTCATTGTAATCTCACGGGTCCATTTGGGTCTGACTATTTTCATAGTCATGGTACCTCGGTTAGATTTCCCTTGCATTTTTTCATCTGCCTTGGTAATAACCTCCGTAGCAGTTTGACCCATTAATACACCGGTTGTCAATACAAACAAAAAAATGGCTAAGAGATTTTTCACAACTTATGATACTTATTGAGCATTACTTTTCCAATTCATCCAAATAATAATCCTGTTTGAACCAAAAATATTGAATAGAAATACCGTCCAAAAGAGCCATCAATATTTTGGCTACTCCATTGGAATTTAGCCATTTCAGTTGAAACAATAATTTTTCAATGATAACAACAGATTCATTAATCTTTCTATTAAATAAATCTCGTGCGAAATCAAACTTATCTAATTGCATTCCTAGATTAGCCCATAATGTCAATTTCTCGAAATTATCTCTTGAAAATTTAAAAATACCTGTAAAACCTTCTCAAGCGCTTTAATAGGTAACTTAAAGAGCAGAAAAACAAGTTCATCTGTCTCTTTGCAGACGTCCAAAAGTAGTCGCTTGATCAATTCCTTTTTATTAGAAAATGATAATACAACAAACCCTTTGACACTCCTGCCAATTTCATTATCTCTTACTCGTGTTTTGATGTTCTCGAATACCAAAAAAACCGAGATCTATATCCAAAATCTTGACTTTGGAATCATTTCAAATTTGCTCAAATTGATTTTTTTTAAGTAGCATCATTTTGGCTGACCGTTTAGCCAAAACAAAGTAAATAAAAAACGTCAAAAAAAACGACTAAATCTTTTTCCTCATTAAGTGTCGATTTTTAAAGTCAATACAGTAATCTCAGGTAGAATACCAATCCTACCAGGATAGCCCAAAAAACCGAAGCCTCGGTTGACATAGAGACTTTGGGTACCCTGCTGATATAGATCAGCCCATTGCTTATAAACATATTTGGAGGGACTCCAACGAAAATCTCCAAACTCCACCCCGAATTGCATTCCATGGGTATGCCCTGACAACATTAAATCAATCTGAGGATAATCAGAAAGCACTTGAGCATCCCAATGGCTTGGATCGTGAGACATCAATATCTTGTAAGGAATTTCTTCAGTGCCCTTGTAAGTTTTAGTCATATTCCCATATTTTGAGAACCTACCTACTCCCCAATTTTCAAGTCCTAACAATGCAATGGATGACCCATTTATTGTAATGATCTTGTTTTCATTCAACATGATGTTCCATCCCATGTACTTATGCATTTGATGTAAATTTTTAATGTTTCGTTGTTTTTCTATTATCGAATCCCAACGATGATAATCCCCATAATCATGGTTTCCCATGACCGAATGGACCCCTAAAGGAGCTTTAACTTTAGAAAAGAGATCTAAGTAAGGTTTGGCTTCATCACTTTGATTATTCACAAAGTCTCCAGTAAATAATACTATATCCCCCCTTTCTTGATTAATGATATCCACTCCACCTCTAACCGCAGTCTTATTGAAAAAACTACCAGTGTGGATATCAGATATTTGTATTAATCTGATCCCATCGAAGGCCTTTGGTAAATGAGGTGAGTAAATATTTCTTCTTCTGATGCGATAGTCATGTGCACCTGATGAGATCCCAAACAAAAGACCCATCATCGGCAGCGTACCAGTAAGCAAAGCAGCTTTACCTATAAATGCTGTTCTTCCGGGAATCCGGGGATCCTCCTTACTTATCACAAACTGCATGATGTAGCTAACCAAACGACGTAAATCATCTCCCAATAGCATCATGCAAGCAAATAATTTACCTATCAGATTGATAAAAAATAAAGCACTTATAAACACCCGAAGGCCTGCATACAAGGTTGAGTCAAGTTGTCTATATAACATGATGCTCAAGAACATCAGTACAACCCAAAGCCAATAACTTGACCAAACCCATCGGGTAACCCAAAGCCTAGATTTTAAGGTAAGCAATTGAACCGCCTGGAACACATGGTATTCAATTAGAAAATAAATTGGAACAATGACACTAAGTACAACAATTCGATTCATGTGGATTGCAATGTGGTAATTGAGAATCTCACTTTAATCAACTGAGCCCCAAGCGACGATTGATACGGGCAAAAAACAAGTACATCACTGGAACAATAATCAGTGTCAAAAATGTCGCAAAGGTCAATCCGAAGATAATGGTCCAGGACATCGGGCCCCAAAAGGCTACATTGTCACCACCAAAATAAAAATCAGCATCATACTCGCTTAAAAATTTCATGAAATCAATGTTAATGCCAACTGCAAGTGGAATCAAACCTAAAATCGTAGTAATTGCTGTTAGCAATACCGGACGAAGACGCGTAGCTCCTGCCTCAGCTATGGCATCAACAATATAGGAAATTTCGAGGCGATTTAGACCTAATTCATTGCGTTTTCTTTTTCTACTTACTTCAATGAAATCAATCAATACTATGGCGTTATTTACTACAATTCCAGCCAAAGAAATAATTCCTATCATAGTCATAATCACCACAAATTCCATTTGGAAAATAATTAAACCCATGAATACACCTATGGTA
>MDTB01140469.1_pt1 | contig 11509 bp, 9 predicted proteins | sample 811161 | NCBI WGS metagenome assembly MDTB01 (sample SAMN05326650, study PRJNA326480) | marine metagenome | isolation source: seawater | place: Mediterranean Sea | collected 2009
TCAACACACAATCCCGTGAGGACCAAAAAGAGGGTAAGCGTGGAGAGCCACAGAACCGGACGTCGCATTATGGTTACTCCTCAGGAAGGGGGTCATCCGATCGGTATCTTTACGTCACAAACGTGAGTGAACAGCACAGATAAAGATGGTTCATTGCCTAACAAAGAGATTCGGCTCGTCATGCTTGTACAGGTGAGTCTTTATATGTTGAAGGCATGGATTTCAGCGGTTATCGGCCGGAAAACACCTGGGATCCAGCGTCCTCTGGCGGTATAATCCGCAACAACCGCAAAACTTATCAATCTTTGTAAGGCCCACCGAACCTACTATCGGGTCGGGCCAACTTTGGAATCGTCCGCCAAGATCGAACCGGGGTGGGCTTCCGTCAGGACGTTTTAAGCGAGGAGGCAAGCGTTTGGCTAAGGTAAAGGCAAGACGAAAGAAAAAGATTGCTTCGAATTCACGGGGCGCAATGAATGGCTCTGTGCGGAAGAAGAAGCAAAAGAGTCATACTGTAAAACGGCAACCAGTGGCCGCAACCAATGGCGCGGTCGCCAGGAAGCGTTCTTCACGTCGCGCAACAGCGCAATCGATGGCCGCGAGTCAACGCGATATCTCCGTCAGTGAATTTTTCGCCAAAAATCGGCATTTATTAGGATTCGATAATCCGCGAAAAGCATTGCTGACCACGATCAAAGAAGCGGTCGACAATTCGCTTGATGCGTGTGAAGAAGCGGGAATCCTGCCAGAAATTTGGGTGCACGTCGAAGCGACCGGGAACAATCGCTACAAAGCGGGTGTGCAGGATAATGGTCCTGGAATTCTCAAAAAACAAATCCCTTTAATTTTTGGAAAGTTGCTTTACGGATCAAAATTTCATCGACTTCGTATGAGCCGTGGTCAACAGGGTATTGGGATCAGTGCGGCCGGTATGTATGGCGTTTTAACGACCGGCAAGCCAGTTAAAATTTCTTCCAAGATTTCAAAGCGGAAACCGATTCACTACTACGAAATTCAGATCGATACCAAAAATAATAAGCCGGAAATCCTCAATGGGCGTGGAAATGGCGTTGATATTCCCGCGGGCCCTAAGGGTGAAACATGGATGAATAAGCACGGTGTCGAGTGGGTCAGTCGTTCTGGCGACAATCCCGAGGATACGACTGGAAAAGAAGTTGTTAGTGGTACCCGAGTCACCATCGAACTTGAGGCGAAATATCAACGTGGCCGCGGAAGTGTCGACGAATACCTTCAGCAGACCGCCATCGCAAATCCCCACGTTACCCTGCACTATCTTGATCCTGATGGCGGTTATCACCATTACAAACGCTCGACAGACACACTGCCGGTCGAACCAAAAGAAATCAAGCCACATCCTTACGGCGTTGAATTGGGCAGACTCCTGGCCATGCTCAAAGCGACAGACGCCGGAACGCTTTCCCAGTTTTTAACTTCCTCGTTTTCCCGCGTAAGTCCCGCGATCGCCAGAAAAATATGTACAACGGCAGGCGTGAAGGTTCGGGCGAGCACGCGGAAAATTGGCCGGGGAGAAGTAGATCGGCTTTACGAAGCAATTCAAGCAACTAAAATCAGCGCCCCGAAAACGGACTGTATTGCGCCGATCGGAGAAGAGCTGTTACTCAAAGGATTACATCAAGTTGTCCCTGGAGAATTTTACGCCGCGGCAACACGGCCTCCTAATGTTTACCGCGGAAATCCCTTCCAAATTGAAGTTGCGATTGCCTATGGTGGAACAACTGCCGCGCAGCGAATTACGAAAGAAACACTGAGTGAATTAATTACGGAAACTGATTTACGGACGTTGCGGCAGTTTCTGATTCATACGTTTGATGGTATCGGGGCCGATGCTGCGGAACGTATTCTTAAAGAAGCCGATCTGGGCAATCGGCTTTCCCCGGGAAAACTCACGGTCAAACAAACCGCAGCGCTTCATGAAGCCATGCGAAATATCAATATTGGAGAAGGGCAAACGATGAATGTGTTGCGGTATGCCAATCGAGTGCCACTTCAATTCCAGCCGGCGGCCTGTGCAATCACCCAGAGTATTTTAGGCACCAATTGGCGTCCTTATGGGCTGAGTCAATCGCGCGGCTCGCTCCCCAGTGGTCCTGTGACGGTGATGATTCATATGGCGAGCGTTTGGGTTCCTTTCACCAGTGAATCGAAGGAAGCTGTCGCGTCCTATCCTGAAATCCAAAAAGAGTTGCGACTGGGACTTCAAGCAGTGGGCCGCAAATTAGGCATGTACCTTCGTCGGAGAATTCGCGTTCGACAAGAAGGGGAACGCCGAAACATTTTTCTCCGATATTTAGGCGAAGTTGCTGATGCAGTGAGCGAAATGAATCGAGCCAATCGTCAGGACCTTTACGATCAACTATTGAGAATAGCAACGAAAAAGACCGCAGAAGCGGACGTTAAACTCGACAGTCGAGGACGGCCCATCGAGGAAGAACTCGATCTGGGAGACAATGTATTGATTATCGACCCCAATGAAGTTGCCGATCAATTGTCGGCGAAATAAATCGTTTCTTTCTTAGATCACATCTTTTACTCCGGAGAAGCAGAACCTTATGGCAAAGAAACGGGTGAAAACCGGGGTCAAAAAAATACGGAAAAAGGTACCTCGCCAAAAAGCATCTACCGGTACAGGTGGGTCGGGTGATTCCAAAGCGAAGCGAGGAGCGGTGCGGGTGTCGACGAAAGACCGGAAAACGCTTGGTGAAATCGTTTCCATGGCCGATCAGGTTGTCCTCGCCGCGCGACGTCGTCGTGACCCACATTTGGATATTCCGACCCGAAGTCTGTCCAACGTTAAGTTCAATCGGCGGAAACGTTTTATTGAAATGGGCAAGAATACAAATCGCCGGCTACTATTTAATCTCTCTCAGGCGAAGAGCTACATGCAGACGATGCTTGTCGGCAGTGGCTGTAAACAACTTATTGAGCAAGGGAAAAATACGAGTATTCGTGGTCTCTACTACATGCTCAAACATACGATTGAGGGAACGAAAGAAAACACCTTCGAGGAACAATCGGAATGTGATCCTGTGATTGAAGATGTAGAGGTTCTCTTGGGAAGTCTGCGCGAAGAGTTGCACCTGTATGCGGATAAACGGGGGGAAATGGTTGGTAATTTGAAGCTGGAGGATAACGGCGATTTAATCGATTGTGCGCGAATGGGATCGGGTGGGTATGGCATTCCTTCGATTGTCGAACCAAACGTGATTAATTTTAAAAAGTGTACTGCGAAGTTTGTGTTACATGTTGAAAAAGGTACGGTTTGGCAAAGATTCAACGAAGATAAATTCTGGAAGAAGCACAATTGTATTTTAACGCATGGAGCCGGGCAGCCGCCGCGTGGCGTACGCCGATTGCTGAACCGGATGCATAATGAATTAAATTTACCGATCTTCTGTCTGCTCGATAACGATCCCTGGGGATATTATATTTATAGCGTGATCAAGCAAGGATCGATCAATTTAGCCTATGAATCTCAGCGGATGGCAATTCCTAAAGCGCGGTTTATCGGTTTACGGAGTAAAGATTACGACCGCTGTCAGCTCTCACCGAGTGTGCGAATCGATTTGAATGACAATGACCGTAAGCGTGCGCGTCAAATTATGAGTTACCCCTGGTTTGAGCACAAGAAAGCCTGGCAAAAAGAAATCAACCTGATGCTCAAAAATGATTTTAAGCTCGAGGTCGAAGCGCTCATTAGTAAAGATATCAGTTACGTTACTGAACAGTATGTGCCTGACCGATTAGCCGATGGGGATTGGCTTGATTAGCGAATGGTCGCGGGAAACCGGTTCTAGAAATCCATTCCACTTTCTGCCTTTGCGGTGAAAAGCCGATCATCAGTGATCTATTTTAAAGAATCGCAAGCAGGACAAGAGGAGCGAGAAGGCGCCAACGGTCGCAAAAAATGTTTTAACCTGGTCCAAAGGCGTGTCTCCTAAATACGCTACGATATTTCGGTGCCAGTCCGCTTGAAAATAGCGGTTGCGTGAGGGAACCCCTGGAGTATGCATCTCGTAATTTGTCGACCGGTTCTGCAACGGTTGCGGATTAGCAACGGAAGCGGGCACTGGTTGAGCGGCGACCCATCGATTTGGCTTTCGAGACAAACGTTGTGCTGACGTTTTAGGGTCTTTGGAACCCTGCCGTTCGTTTTTAACGATTCTTTGTGACTGTTCGCGCTGTAGCGTCGCAGCAACATCGGTAAGAAAATGTCCTACCCGACTGCAAACACTTCCTACTGTGTGTCCTCGTTTTGCCCCTAGTAATACCCCGGCAAGCTCTCCGTCTGCATTAAATATGGGCCCTCCCGAATCGCCCTGTCGGGCTTCGGTGGAAAGTTCCACCATTTCAAAAGGTTGATTTTTTCCGGGTGCCACATACTGCGTACACTGACCACTCGCGGCCCGATAGCGTCCTCCACCATATCCGGCAATCGATAGCCAATCGCCCCGAACCGGTGCCTGCCCTGCCAATCGGACCGGAGCAACTTTGGGGCGCCAGATACCGACGGCGGCAAGATCCCAGGAATCATCCAGTTTCATCACAGTTCCACCCGAGCGAAATCCATCCGGAAAAATAACCTCGACCGGGCCCTTTGCCCCACGAACGACATGCCAGTTTGTAATAACCAAGCCAAAGTCTTGCGTCACATGGATCAGGGTTCCTGACCCGAGCGACGTTGTGTTTCCTTCATTGGCAACAATACGGACCACTGCTGGATGTGGGTTTTGTTGTTTGGTTGCAACACCCTGATTCGGCGGTGCTGGTGCTGATGGAACAGTTAGAGAAGGCAGTTTACGGGGACCCCGCATGTGTGACGGGGGTCTTCACAAACCTCCCGGCGCACAGTTCTGTGCCGAGCACATTGCGGGAAGGAGTAATAGTTGAAAACAGACAATCAACAAAAATGTCGTGCGATGGAACAAGATTCTGCGACCTGTGAGCAGAGGTGGGTCGCGGTCCATCGCGGGAGATATCAAGTCACAACAGTAAGATCCGACTTCGTGTAAAATCTTACCGGTCAGATGTCATCGGCGTGCAAGCGGAAAGAAAATATATATTTTGGTTCAACCCTTAAGCTTTACCCGATCAGTACGACCGGCGATGCTTTTGTTGAAAAGCTACGGGGCTCGCGACAAATTTCTTCGATGTCGCATCCAAAAGTAAGTCCCGAGCAGCAGCAGCATTGCAACAACAAGTGTGAGCGATCTCAAAATGGGCCATCGATTCATATCGATTGTAGTGGTAGAAGGTGTACGATTTGCTGCTAAGACACTTGGATCACCATAAAAAATCGTGCCGGCAGGTAAAATTTGCTGGGAGGGGTGAAAATGGTCCCACTCTTTTTCTCCGCGAGCGTAGCGATGGGCTACCGAATCTTCACCTTTATTCTCAAGGGTGGAAAGATCCAGTTGCGAGTCATATTGCAATTGGAAATCCGCAAAAGAAGGGCCGAACGAGGATGTTTCAGTTTGAGGGTATGCAGTGGGCAACAGATGGGGAGCCGTTTCACTTGCAACCACCTTTGTCTTTTTTTCACCTCCGGTCACGACTTGCCAGGGATCGCGCAGGGACCCTTGAAGAGGATTTTCAGGTTCGCTGGCGTCGACCGACAAAAGGCTCAGACAGCACAAGGTGAAAGCAAAGAAATGGCGCATAGTGGATTGAACCGCTTCTTCCGCTGACAGGTCAAGAGAAACTGACTGAAATTATCGGACCCTTGGAAATAGGCGATTTTTCTGACTTCCCATCCCACAAATAGCTCTTTCAGGGGGCTATCTACTTGACGTCTGAGGGCTTTTGCGGGTAGGCTTTCCGCTCGGACGCTATCAATTCGGACAGAGTTTTCCGCACGTTTAATTGCGCCAAGGATCGACAGCTTCCTCTTTTCACCCGCGCAGAACGTTGCCTGAGAATCTTTCATTAAACCACGGTAGAAGTACGCACCCCCATGACTCCAGTGGTAATTGATACTCGGGCTGCTCAGGATCCGCGTGATGTGGTTCATCGGGCGGTCGAAGCGCTTGCGGGCGGGCGATTGGTCGCGTTTCCCACTGAAACCGTTTACGGTTTGGCCGCTAGTGCGCTCGATGAGGCAGCAATCGATCGGTTGATTGATGCGAAGGGACGGGGGCAGGGTCACCCTTTCACGCTTGCTGTGAGAAGTGCTGAAGAAGCACTTGATTATGCGCCCGATTTAAGTCCGATGGGTAGGCGCCTTTCGCGGCGATGCTGGCCTGGACCCCTCACGCTCGTTGCGGAAAATCATCATCCTGAAAGTTTACTTGCGCAACTTCCCCCTAAAGTCCGGCAAGCGGTTGTTCCCAATGGCACGGTTGGTCTACGCGTTCCGGCGCATCCATTGATTTTAGATGTGCTACGAATGTTGACCGGTCCGGTGGCACTGACCAGTGCAAATCAAAGTGGCAAACCGGAGGCAATTACGGCAGAAGAAGTTGTTTCGGCGTTTGGTGAACAAATTGACTTGGTGCTTGACGATGGAAAAAGTCGATTAGGCCAGCCCTCATCTGTGGTGAGAGTCCATGAAACAAGCTACGACATTTTACGGGCGGGGGTCGTAACGGAACAGCATTTGAAGCGTCTTTCGAGTTTAATGATTTTAATCGTCTGCACGGGAAATACTTGCCGAAGTCCAATGGCCGAAGTCATTGGAAGGAGTCTACTGGCAAAAAAAATTGGCTGCGCCGAAGCGGATATTGAAGATCACGGTGTCGTGATTGCCTCCGCAGGCATTGCAGCGATGGCAGGCGGCAGGGCTTCGTCTCAGGGTGTTGAAGTGATGGAGAAAATGAATCTCGATCTTCGTTCCCACTCCGCACAGCCAGTATCTGAGCAGATGGTCCGACACGCTGATTTGATTCTTACGATGACGCGGGGGCACCGTGAAGCATTATTGACACAATGGCCCGAAGCGGCATCGCGTACGGAAATCCTGCGTTTGAATGGCAAAGACGTAGCAGATCCGATTGGTGAGTCGGTTGCTGAATACCAAAGATGCGCCGACCAAATCCGCAACGAACTGGAAACAAGGATTGAGGGCATCACCCTCAATAACTAACCGAAATACCCGGCTGCATTGCCACCGGAGGAATACAATCAGATGAGAATATCGATAGGAAGTGATCACCGCGGAGTGGATGTCAAAAGACAAATCATTGATTTATTGCGCCAACTGGGGCACGACGTTTTGGATGTGGGTACCCAAAGTGATGAAAGTGTGGACTACCCTGATATCGCAGCTGAAGTAGGTCGACGCGTCAGTCAGAGTGAGTCAGACCGTGGAATTCTTATCTGTGGCACTGGAATTGGAATGGCTATTGTGGCAAACAAATTTTCCGGCGTGCGAGCTGCGCCTTGCCACGATGACTTGACTGCGGAAATGAGCCGGCGACATAACGACCTGAATATCCTCTGTCTTTCGGCTGATTTACTTGGCGTAAAACTTATCGATCATATGGTCGAAATTTGGCTGTCCACTGAATTTGATGGTGGGCGTCATGCCCGACGGGTCGAGAAAATTAGCGAGCTCGATCACGAACTGGGAACCATGGAATCGGTTGCTCCAGCGAAGAGCGAGTAATCTCGATACGCATCCAAGTTATTTTAAACACTTTTTAAATCCCTTGTTTGCGGCCCCTCGTCATACTGTAACGATTACGAGGAGTATGCGGGCGAAGTTTCTCAGTTGTATCGATCAATCGATCGAAGATCAAAAGCGTTTCTTTAAAACTGGTCGGTTGACCTGTTGATCCTAACCAAATCGTTGTTAGAGTCGAAGGAAGAGATATTACTACGTTATTAACCAAGCTGATTTACGTTCTTTCATTGGCAAAAAGTGACTTCATTATGGAAAATTCTGAGACAAATTCTTTTCAGTTCGATGAGGTTGATCATCTGCTCCGCAATGCGGAACTACGAGATCAAATTGAACCGTATGTTGACGAGGCCATCTGCCGGGTTAATGTACAAGCCTTTTCGACAGCCAAAGAGAATGAATTTTTAGCCTCCATGTTAGCTTGGGAACGGGCACCGGTACTACCAATCAATGCCTGGTTTGAGCCACCCTTATCGATGCCGAGACCTGATGATTTTTCGACGGAGCTAGAAGGAGAAGATGCTTTACATAAAGTTCTCTGGGAAACCATCTATCGCTTGTTCGAAAAGCGAATTGTTCTGGAATTCACCGATCATTTATCGGATCGTGAGCTTTATCAATTGATCTTTCGAGATATTCTTCCCAGCGAAGAAAAGAAAATCGCAGACATCGATAGCTACCTTCATTGGGACTGTGCAGATGCGAGTCGGAATCCGGAAATCTATCTCCGTTATTATGCGTCCGATCAAGAGCGTCTGGAATGGGAGGACGAGCATGGATACCCGCCACCGCAACGGATCCGGGCTCCCTTCCCGCGGCAGCTACCTAAAAAACCGCTTTAGAGATTCGGTGGCTCCCGATCTCTATATTGTTTGCTCGCGCGCTCGAGCGCACGCCGTTCCTTATTGGAAAGGCTTTCAGTTCCTTCCCGGTTAATTTTTTCTAACAGTCGATCGACTTCCTGAGCCATATTGTCTTCTTTGGGTTGATGCAATCGCACCTTCCTTTGTGGTCCGAACCGCTCAAATTGTTTCCGCTTCGGTAGGCAGCGACCTAAATCCCAGCCCGTTTTGAAATAAATCCAGCCACACGCGGCGCCCACTAAGTGTGCCGTATGCGCAACATGTGTATCACTAAAGGTGCCAAAAAAGTCGTAGACCAAAAAGATGACGCCTAACACCCATGCGCGAACGGGGATCACAAAATACAGCAATAAGGTTCTTTGCGGGAAGTGGCAACAGTAAAGAATGATCACGCCAGCGACACCACCGGAGGCGCCCAGCAAGCTCACTGCGGTACCGGTTATCAACTGTTGGGTATAAAGGCCCAAAACACCGGCGATCGCAATCGTAGAGAGATAAAAAGCGAGAAAAGCACGCTTCCCATAGATCCCCTCAACATCGCGGCCAAAAAACCATAAACAGAACATGTTGCCCAAAATATGAAAAATATCGCTTCGAGCATGCACAAATCCGTAGGTAATGATCTGCCACAATTTCCAGTTCGTAACAAAGAGTCCGCTATCGAGAGCAAGGTATTTTTCGGTGAAGTAAGATTGATCAAATAATATTTCAAATAGGTAAACCACCGCGTTAATGATTACCAACTGGGTAACCATCATCCGTCCCTGGGCCCTACCACCATAGGATGGGCCTCCGCCGAAACCATATTCAGGGGGCGGTTGCTGATAATAATCGCGACTATCGAGTCCCATAAACCACCAAGATTTAAAATGCAGTCAATGAAAAAGCGATCGGTTTGAGTGAGAAGAAAACCGCTACTCACCATCGGATATCAAGGCCACGCCTGTGCACGAAAGATGCCATTTCCGTCTCTTACCCTGAACCTGAAGTCGACTTTGGATCCGGGGCTCGACGATCTATCTCTTTCACAGCGTTTAATTGTTTTTCAGTGAGTTGCTTACCGAGTTTGATTGTTTCGTTTCGAATTTCAACCAATCGTCGATTGCTGGCAGTGGTTTTGTTACGTACTTTGGAAACGAGAACATCAATCGTTTTTCGATCCTTGATAAATTGCTGGCGATCTCTATCGAGACGCCCTTTTTCTTCTTCAAAAAGCTTGATCACCTGTTGCTTTTCGGCGATGAGGGTTTGCACTTCGGAAATTTTTGAATTTGTCTCCGCTATCTCAAAATCTTGTCGCTTTCGCTCGCGATACATATCCCGAAAAAGATGCGCGTAATCTCGCAGTTGCCTCGAATACCGGGGCGAACCTTCTTCTTCTACGCGTTCAATAATTTCATTTTCGATTAACGTGCTGATTTCAGGTATTGCTTCTATCTCCAAAGTTCCACCGGTGATTGAATCGCGAATGGCGATGGTGCTGCCCTCTTCTGCACCCTCCTGCGGAAGCCAAACATTTTGTCCCTCCACAAAACGGGCGGCGTCATCCTCGTCTGGGAAATCCTCAAGAAATTCCACCAACTCTTCGATGCGTTCTGGGGGATGCTCGGGACGCGCGGGCTGATAATCATCAATAAATTCTTGGACTGTTCGAGGTGGTAAAATTTTTCGCAATCGGGCGGCGCGATCCATTTCATCAAAAATCTCTTCTTCAATTTCAACATCAAGCGCCTCTAAGCCGTTGAAAACCAGGTGGCGATCGACTGGCATCTTGTCATAAAGAATCCAGAGTTCGCCATTTTGCACACTTTTTTGCAAACGCTTCCGCTCTTCCTCCGTGACCGGCCATTGCGGGCGAAGCGCGGCCCGAAGTGGGCCCTCATTCGCTGAGGGTTCTTCACCTTCGGCGGCCTGATTGCCAATGACCTCGGCGACTCGGAACATGCCCAAATACTTCCCACTATTTACAAATGATTCGCTACTGAACGCGTAAACGGGAAGGTCTTTTTCCAAGCGGTAGGTCTGAGGTCGGTCGAATTGAACGGTGACCATGTCATCTGCGCTGATCTCGACGGGCTGTGCATCATTCCACATCCGTCCCCGGTCCAAAAGCAACGCAGCTAATTTTAACTCTAATTGGGCAATGCCATAATCTGCGGGTTTGATCCGCCCGCGCTCATCTTCGGTGCCGAATTCAAGTTGATAATTTTCCTTGCGTAGGGCTTCAGTTTTTTCAATCAATCCGGCGATCGGTTGTCCGCCAGCTGGATCGCGGTCATCAACGAGTAATATTTCTCGCCAACTTTGATGGACTTTCAGGGTCTGTAAACTCATCCCCATAGCGACGCAGGCAGCCGCAAAGACGAGCCACACCAACAGGAGAGTGTGCCACCGCCACGACTTGTAGCTCATGACCAAGGCAACCAGGAAAAGGATGGTTCCCAGAACGCCCAGGATGATGAGAACTGTTTGAAGGTCCATATGATAAGCCCAGAAAAGCTGCAAGCTTCTAAAAAATAAAGAGTTACAGCATCCGATCCTAAAGAGAGCCGGATCGTGTGTCAAGATTTACTTCATCTATGCTAAGTCGTTCTTAAAGAACAGGTTGTGCCACTTCAAATCTTTGGTGGCGACCTTGAAGTGACTGCTACGAGCCTGTTCTCGGTTGTTGCCAGTCAAAGGATTCACACGGTCACTGGAATTGCACTGGTTGGAAAACAAGTCTTTCGCTACCCTCCCCGCCCCCAACCTATGCCACCAACCCACCCGCAAGGACCCCCGAGCATGGAAGCTCCTCTTCTCCGCATCGCCATCCTCACTGCAAGTCTGACGAGCATCGCTGCCTCCTACCGGACAACGAATTTTATCGTTTCTGCACCAACTCCCCAGTTAGCCAAGAAGATTGGCGATGCCGCCGAGGTCTACCGGAACGAACTTGCCGAACGATGGTTAGGACAGACCCTGCCGCCCTGGAGCAGTCCCTGTCCGA
>MDTB01180571.1_pt1 | contig 11506 bp, 24 predicted proteins | sample 811161 | NCBI WGS metagenome assembly MDTB01 (sample SAMN05326650, study PRJNA326480) | marine metagenome | isolation source: seawater | place: Mediterranean Sea | collected 2009
AAATCTCCGTTTTCTGCTCCCATAATAATCACTTGTCCAAACACCTATATAAGTTTAATCAATTAAAACTTGATTGATATACAGATGAAAATTTATCAATCAATTCCTTTTCGGGAATGTGTGAATAAAACTTAGAATAGGACTTTGACGAAATAGAATAACCACAACCACACTCGTATGTATCTTTTTGAAGTTTCATCTTCATAGTTTTGTGTTTTGTAGTGCAAACAGGACAATATGCATTCATCAAATCCACCCCACAATAGTAAGTCCTACAAAAGAAGCCACAACAGTTGCAACTACACTTGAAATTGTTCTAATTAATGCAAGATAATGTTGATTAACTTCTATCCATGTTGAAAATTGCATATTATCGCTTCCAAACACCACAAATATTACAATACAATTCAGCATATAGGTGATTTTCTCTTACCCATTCATGTTCGCAAATCTCATAAAGTTTATCATTAATTCTAATAATATCAGAATTCAACTCACTTCTTGTGCTTTCAAACATCTTAGTGAAGTGGCTTAGTTTTGCTCGCTTATCCTTTTTCATTTGAATAAGCATATTCAATTCATAATCTTCTGCATCTGGATTTTCCCAATCCAAACTCAAATCATTTCCATCTTTATCTAAATACTTTGCATCAGACATTATTATTTCTCCTAATTAATTTGTTATTCAACTACCTATATAACAATAGTGGTCATTCTTGATTACCTTTAAAATAGTCAATTCTTTTTTGTGAAATTAAAAAGGATTCTTCACTTAATTCTATACCTGTAAAATCAAAACCAAGTTTTAAACAAGCACAACCTGTTGAACCCGAACCCATAAACGGGTCAAGAACCCTTCCATTTGGAGGGGTAATCAATCTAACTAAATATTCCATCAATTTAATAGGTTTAACAGTAGGGTGTGTATTTTTAATATCAATCCCTTTATTTCTCTCTCCCTTTGATGCCTTTGCACAATAGAAAAACTTAGATGCTCCACTAAGTCCATCAAATAAACCTGCACTTTCGCCAACTTTATGTTCTCTTGTTAAAGTATGTCCGGTTTCTCCTGTGGATTGCTTTTTTTGCTTTCCATTATAGGCATTACCTACACTTGGGGCTTGTTCGTTTAAAATATAACAAGGGCATTCTGGATTTGTATGTATATCTCCTGTATCTTTATACATTCTTGGAGCATCTTGCTCTCCTTGAGATATTCCAAGTTTATAGATAGTATCATTTGCAGATTTAGAGTTTTTATTATTAATTACTACTCCTTCATTTTCACCCGCTATCACCTCATCACAAATACACTCTAAAATAATATTTGCAGGGAATCTCCCTAATTTATGCTGACCTTGAGCCTGTTTATCATCCCTCATACCAAAATTAATAGTCGCATTTGTTCTATTATTACTACCTATGCTTAAAACATCTTCTGTAAAAACCCTACTACTATCAATATTCATAGCACCTGTATTATATTTCAAAACATTTTTTACAATAGTTTTTTCAGTTAATGGTTTTCTTGCAAGAACAATTGGTTCGTGAGCAGGTTTCAATGCCGTTCCCCAACCATCCCATTGTTGTGCTTCGGGTGTAGCAGGGGCCGTAACATCAGCACTAACTGTTTTGAAACCATTGTTTCTTTCGGGTGAACCTGCATTGAATGATTCAGCAATTTTCCTTTTCCCCCTCTTTAGGTCAGCACCTTGCTTTAGCAAAATGTCTTGTCTTTGACCAATCACTTTTCGTTCCGCACCTAATGATTTATCTATTGCCTTACTAATATTATGATTCTTTGGAAATCCAGAACCATATAACCACATTAGACAATCTCTAATTTCAAAACCTGCATCTTCAATAGCAACCATCATCCTGTGGTGGGTTCTTGCACCTCCAAAAGCCAACAAATGACCACCCGGTTTAAGAATCCTAAGTGCTTCACTCCAAACTTCAACATCATAAGCAATCCCAGAAGAATCCCATTTTTTACCCATGAATCCTAATTCATAAGGAGGGTCTGTAACTATTGAATCAATACTATCTGATTCTATTTTTTTCATCTCTTCTTTACAATTGCCTAATATTAAATCCATAAAAATTCCTCAAAAAAACCAATTCAAATCCGTTTTGACTTTATCAGTATATACTTCTTCAACAAAATTAGAAAGTGTTTGATAAATATGTTTAATCCCCTTATCTTGAGCCATATCACAATTGCCGTCATCATCATCAAAGAAATATTGAACATCATATCCTTGTGTAGTCAAATAATCATAAACTTCTGATTTATACTGCGTAGTATCTTGTTGTTTAGTGTCCTTGTGAAATACTAATTTTTTGTTATAGGGAATCTCATACAAATTGAATTGTTCAAATGTAGCCCCCAACATAGATTTTCTTCTGCCCGTAATGTAAATTAATACATAACCTGCATCATTAAAAACATTGGGTAAATCAGTAGCAAAAGGCAATGGACTATCATAAATAAAATATTCACCCTCTTCGTAATTTTTCTTTACGGTTTTAGTATCATACTTTACTTTATCATAATCATAAACTTTCCTTCTAACCTGTGTCGTAAATAATAAATCATCAATATCAAAAATAACTGCTTTTTTCATAACTATTCACCTTATTTAATCTATGCTTTCGTGCATCTAATCCCTAAATAATTAGTTTTTACGATAATATTTCCCATCTTATGCCTCATATCAGATAAATTACCTTCAAAATAATTAAACTTATTCCAAATACCTTGTTCATCTAAACACTCAATCAAGTATTTCATAAACATCACCATTCTCTTTAATTTTAATATCTTCATAAGGTGCAGTTTGTCGCCTATACAATTCAAGTTTAGCACACTCCAATACTCCAATCAAATTGTTGTAGTGAAAATAACCAACCTTACCTTCAACCCTTTTAACATCATCTAAATAATTTGCAATTAATGTTGAAATGCAATAATTAAGATGACCCATGCTCAAAACATTATCAGAAACTTCTTTCAAAGCCTCGTCAAAATCCTTCCTTTCACCTTGAGTAATATAAGGCATCAAGAATCACTCCTATTACAAATTGGACAACCACAAGCCATAACATAAGATTTACAAACTTCGTAATTTTCACACTCATAAGGTATAAATCCGCACATCTTACTCTTCCTCCCCATATCCTGTTTCTTCATCATATTGAGTAATTGCAAAATTCTTTACTGAAAAGCCCATAAGCCTTCTAATAAAACTATAAATCTTTTCAAACATTTCAATAGACATAGGTTCTCTTTCACCTAAAACATCAATATCATGTTCATCCAATGTAGCAGACCATTCATCAAGCCAATCATTCATTTCCTTACTTCTCACCATATTATCGCCTCAAAATTAGTTTTGTGTAATTACCTTTATAACATTAACCCTCAATTACAGGGGCATTACCATAAAAAATATTACAATCTGGACAAACCCCTTTTTTAGTCAATGCACCTTTAGGCCACCTTACTTTACAGATGCTACAAGGAGTTAAAACATAATTATCCATTCTTAATCCTCCAAAACTAATTTAGCCGTAATTCCAATGATGATTAACCCTACTAAAAAATATCCTAACTCTTCCAAACTCATTCTTCACCACTCCCTAAATCATAATAATCATAAAGAGTATGACTTTGGTTGTAATCAAAACTTGATTCTTGAGGAAATGCAACCTCTCCATTAGCAATCCTCTTAATTCGTTCACAATTATTCTTGACCATTTCATCAAGTTTTAACACACTATTGTTCTGTTTTTGGGATAAGTCAAGCAAAGCCTCAACTACCTTCTTATTCGTCTGGTTAAACCAAAGCAACGCTCCGAAAAATAGAAGATTTGAAATTATAATAACATACCAATAACTTTCCATCAATTAATCACCTCTTCAAAACTTGTATAATATCCTCTTTTAATATTATTTGAATAAATTGTAATTCGCATTTTTATATTTTTCATTTTATCACTCTTCCACCTTTCCATAATACATTCCACAAGACCTACAAACTAATGTTTTTTCATTAACATCACATTGTCTTTTACACGGTCCTCCCTGTTGAATATAATCACTCATTATCCTCACCGAAATTCATGTGTCCCTTTGGTTTAGTATTTTTATCATCTTCCAAAGCGCAATCTCTCAAATGCTTTCTCCAAACTCTTATTTCATTGTGAATACTGCTCATAATTAATAGAAAATAACAATACCTATATAATCTTATTCCTCTAAAAGCCATTCAATTTCTTTTAGATATAAAGTAAATAAACAAAAACAAATTAAACAGGGTTGTTTTTTACAATTACAAACCTTTCTGTATGATATACCCCAAATAGAAACATTATTATCATCATTAGGAATCATCTTCACCCATATCCCACCTAAGTATTTGTAATGCGTTTTCAACATCTATTTCATCAGAAGATTTAGATGCTCCGCTTTCAACCATTTGAATAATAGCCAATAAATTAAGTGCTTCTGAAAACCTTTCCATTTTTTGATGCATAATTCTATGCCAATTGTTTAGTGCAATTACATTTACTAATAATAAACCTATGATTAACCATTCTAAATAAGATTCATACATACAAATCACTCAAAATTAACATCATCATTAGCATGGAATGAAACAACCTTTGCTTCTCGGTTTCTAATATTATAAATCGTAAGGTGTCCTTTTTGTGATGCATAACCCAACATATTCATAAAATCAGTTTGACCTTGCATTGTTGAGGACACTACTAATGGAACGCCCCTATACCATTGGAATCCATGACTATGTGTATGACCTGTTACGAAAATATCTGGCGGTCTGTTAATCACCAATTGGTCATCCTCTTCTGGTGAAAGAGCATTTCTTTCACCCCACATAGGAGCCAAATGTCTTTTTCGCAACATTTCTTTCATACCCTCAATAGAAGTTTCATAAGTTACATTATCCATTTGTGGAATCAAGTCATCCATTCCCTTACCATGATAAGACAATACATCAATTCCATTCAATTCAACCCTACAAGGATTTCCTACATGGATAGCAGAATTAAATCTTTGTTGAATTAGAGGGTCTAATACAGGTTGTGGTTCAGCAGGTCTTACTGCATCGTGATTTCCCGGTAAAATAATTGGTGTGATATGGTCGGGTAATTCATCTAATTTTCTTGCACAAAATTCATACTGCTCATAAACATTATGAATACTTAGATTTCTTTCTTGATTAGGATATACGCCTACTCCATCAACACAATCACCAGAAAGAACAAGGTATTTGATATTTTTAGCCAACTTATCCTCGTTTAGCCATTTTACCATCTTATCCCATGTATGTTCCAAAAAATATTTACTACCCATGTGAACATCTGATATAAATGCAATAGATACAGGGTCATAATCATCACCTCCTTTGTTTTGGTGATTCATAGCAATATCTGGAAACTTGACTTCATCAACCCAAAAAATATCACCTTCTTTACCAAACTTTCCTATAATACCTACTACATCATCAACCACAATAGTTTTAGAGGCAGGGTTTTCTTTTCTAATAAATACTCTAATAGAGTCTGTTAAATCTTCAATTTCAACCATTCGGCCTCCAGATTTAGTATTTTTAACCTCACTAACGATACCTATGATATTATACTGCTTGTGCCTTCTCATGTCTTTGTAAATCTCTTGAATAGTTTTTCGGGCTTTAAATCCACATTGATTATACAATATTTTTCTAATTCTTTTATATCTTTTTTGAAACAGATTAACAATATCTTCATACTTTCCTTTTTGATTTGATTCACCTACGGGTGCTTGTTTAACAACATCATCATCATAATCCGATGCATTATGACTCCATGCACCTTTCAAATCAACCATATTATTAACAAGTTTAATTACCTATATAAGTTTAACATTTACAGATAACCATAGATGCTTTTATATAACTGATTGTATAAATTAATAATTATGTCGTATTCTATGGTTAAAGTAAGCGGTCATAAAGACACCGAATTATATTATCCAGAAATACAGAATATTGTAAAAAACAAAAACAAACCAATTAATAGTAATGTAATTGAAAAAATTGCTTATGAGTGGGTTGAAGATATTTGTGAAAGATTTAAACAAAAAACTGCTTCTTTAGGAAAGGAATATAGAGAAAGTGGACTTAAAGTAGGTGCTGAAATAACAGGAGATAAAAAAGAAACTTTATTTCATGTAATCAAACACCGATTAACTAATTACTGTAAAATTAGAAGGATGGGTAATAAGGGTTTAAGAGAGCAAGGATTTATTTACGATAAATTTTTAGGAGAATATCATATCACGCTTGGAGAAAGAAAGTTTGTTGTAAAAATTAGTAATGAACCGGTTCATGTTTTAACAAGAACAACGGGAAGAGATGGATTTTCTTGTGAGGAAGTTTATAATGGATATTGGACAGGACCATTTCACGATATTGCTTTGAGAAATCCTACTGCGTATTTACTTGATATGGAAGGAAATTTTTATGGAAGATTAAATCTTAGGTGGACAGGAAACCCTAAAGATTCAGATATTGGGATTGACCCAAACATATATCCTATGAATTATAACTATCAAAGAGCAAGAACAATGTTGATGGGTGATGCAAGAGTGTTGCATATAGCATTATTTACATTGTTTGCAGGTAATGGTTTAGGTTGGTATAAAACTGAAACAACGCCATATATTTACAGGGGGCATTCAGATACTACTCCTTCGGGTCATGTTAGATTACCCTTCAAAGGGCTATCCCACATAAATAATGATGATATACAAGAGTATGTAATAGAATTATTACAAATGGATTTTGTAAAATTGTAAAACTAATTAAACAAAACTTCTTTAATATCTTGTTTTAAAACCTGTTCTGCATATTCAGCCTCTTCAAAATCCTTAGAGCCTGTAATAACACACCTACCACTTGAAAAGATAAGATATACAACTTGTGGGTCTGAACCCCTGTATATTAGACCCGGAAATTGTTCTGGCTCATATTCTGTTTTTTCAAAGGGCAACATAATCATCAAATTAGACAAGTTTAATTTATTATTATTCATAATATCACTAATATCGCAAGTAGTTACGATATTATGCATTACAATATCGCAATCATCTTCATCCCATATCTCAAAATCATTAGAAACTAAATCCTTTCTCAATTGTTTAAATGCTAAATGAATTTCTTCAACCGTTTTTGCACCTGTCGCAACTGCTTTACCACTTCTAAAGAGTAAAATACACACTTTAGGCTTTAGAACCCTATAAACCATGCCCGGAAATTGCTCTTGTTCATAATCTATTTCCAAAACATCTGCTACTTCATTTACATCAATAAAAGTTGAATACCTTGTGCTTGCTACAATATTTACAATATTTACCATACTATCACCTTGTATAAAGACCTATTTAAACTTAACTCTTTTTTATACAGTATGGACAAACCTCTAAAGTCAAAGAATATACAACCCTACATTCTTTACACCTTACTTGATTCATCATGTATAAAATATCATCATCTATTTCATGTGAGGATTGATGGTTAGAATGTTTATGTTTTGATTTCCAAGCCTTATCCTTCTTCTTTGAAGGTCTTACACCATCCTTGCCTTTCGCCCTTTTATCTCTTTGTTTATCATCATTCCAATCCATAATATCACCTACGCATACATAGAATCATCTGAATCATCTTTTTTATTAACTAATTTTATTGAATATATTGAACACAAAGATTGATTAACAAAATCATAACAATATAATTTCATCAACCTATCATCAACACCATTAACTTTACTTGAAACATATTTACTAATTTTATCAGAACATTTATGTATAATGTCTAAAAACATAGAATCATCTATTTCCACATCAAGAGGTATATTATCTTCTAAAATAGAAACTACATCATCAATAACATCTCCTTGATATGAACCATCATCATTTTCAACATAATTATCAAATATAACAGATTTGATTTTTTCTGTCTGTCTTTGAATTTGTTTGGAAGTCATTTTGACTCCACTCAATTTATCTTCAATACTCATAAAATCACCAATCAACATTTGAAACTTCACAAGGAAACTCTTTTTTGTTGTGCCTAACAATAGCCGTAAAACCTTTAGTATCTTTTACTTTATCATATACTTGATATGTATAAATTGAATCCCCCATACAATAACCTAAAACTTGAAGATACTTTTTTTGATTCCAAGCCTTTGGAGCATAAGAAGCATCCATAAACTTACTTTCTGAATCTCCCAATATGCCCTTAATAAGATTTTGTAATTTAAATCTATATCCTGTTAAACTTCTCAAATAATCACAAGTATCTATATTTCTATTTGTAGTAGTGTATAATTCTAAAATATTTTTCAAATTAGCACCTCCTTGAGAGATAGGTTTAGATAGGATAGGTAAATCAAATGAGTATCCATTGTGTGAAATTAATGTATAATCGTTGTTAAAAAAATCTTCTAAATGACTTTCCATATCTGAAAAGTTATACAAAGAATCCACAATTTGTTTTTTAACAGGGTGGTCATCCATCACTCCTTCTAATTCTTGTATAATTTTATCCTTATTTAATACATAATAATATCCCTTTTCTTCTAAACCATCATAAATGCAAACGCATGATGTTTTCCAACCAAAGGGATTTCCAAACCTAATATTCTCCATCCTTAAATCAAGATTCATAGTTTCAATATCTAAACTAATTACTTTCATCAAAATCACCCACATCAGATACATTTGAATAAAATCTGGATTCACAATTGCAATCATCACAATCCCCATCATAAGTAGTTGGTTCAATAACATCTCCATAATTGTAAGGTTCATCTTCAATGAAAAGACAAATAGCACAAATATTCATTTTATCTATTAATCCTTGATATACTCCATCTCCTAAATATTGGTCATAAGTTTTACAAACATACATTCCTGTATTGCTTTTTTCATAAAGCAATTTCTTAGCGATTTCATCTGCCTTATTAAACATCTCAATTCTTCCATTCATAATATCAACCCCATTTATTTTTGTTATTTGTGTAGTGTTCAGACCCTACCAAATAAACTGCAATAATCATTAACAATGTGTGAAAACAAGTTAGTGCAAATGTAGTCCATGCTTTTTCATAATAAGCAGACACTACTTGCAATAGGTGAAGTAAAACCTCAAAACCCAAGAAAAATTGAACGAGCCTTGCAATATGTGGTTTAAGATTATTCCTCATTCAATTTACCTCCATTTTCTTTTTGAATCATTTGCTTCATTTCAAGAACCTTTTTTACCTTACACCAATCATTCCACAATTCAGATTCCATTTGTGTTAAAATATCTATATCCATCTGCATTAAATCATTGATTCTAATTTCAATACTCATTCAACCAAATCCCTTAAATCATTCTTCATACCCATTATAATGAATGGGAAGTGATATTCTTTGAGAATATGCTCAATACCATCATGCATTCTATTAACTTCTGCAAGTAAGTCATCCCTCGTCATGGATTCGTATTTATTACTCATTCCTCTTCCCCTCCAGAATCGCCCAATTCAATTAAGCCTTCATCATTAACTTCATCAACCATATCATTTACAATTTCAGCATTCCAATATTTATCTTGTTTAAAATGTTCATCTGCAAGTTTAGCCTGTCGCTTTGAAAGTTTCTTAGGTCGTCTAAATCCTTTTGAAAGAGGCAATCCATCTCTTGTATAATTTACAAGGTTATGATTTGAAGCCTTCCATTCATTACCAGATTCATCAACTCGGATTCTCTTAACAGGCTTTACAACATTACCTTCTCCATCGTATTGGGTGCAATCCCTACACAAGCCGGGAAAATTAGTAATAATATCACATTCAAAACATTTAAACTTTCTCATATTACTCACCCGACTTTGAATCTTCATAAAATGCCTTTAGGAAAGAACCCAACTTTAATTCAACAATTGTTTCATATCCGTAGGGAGTATCTTCTGCTACTGAAACTTGAGTTTTCTTAACATCAGTTAAAGATTCTAAAAAATCAATGATTGCTTTCGGGAAAACAACATCTTCATCTTCATATTCATACTTAAAAATAACGACATTGGCTCTTGAATATCTATTATATTTAAGTTGAACATATTCATTCATAATAGTTTCTTCACTAACATCATATTTTCTATCTTTAAACCATTTTTCAAATGCATCATCATTAGACAATACTTCTTCACCCATATCAATTGCTACTACTAATTCGGACATTTTATCACCAACTACCTCTTTCTTACATTACCTATATAAAGAAATCTATTTCACTTTCCAATACATTCCTTCCTTAATTATTAATTCTTGTTGAAACAAAGGGGCTAATACTTCATTTCTTAATTTTAACCTACCTCGTTTATTAATACTAATTCCATAACCATCGGAATACCCTGCGGAATATAATTCTTGTATAATTTTAGTTTCAGAAAGTGGATTATCATATAATAACTCATATACAAACCTATGAATATCTTTTTCAGCAACATTTGTATCATCATAATAAATAAATTTCTTACCAAACTTGATTACTTTATTTCTGGAAACTAAATATTCTAAAACATCATCTGCAAGTTTTCTATGTGTAATATTATCCAATCCAACTCTTTTCAACATTACACTCTTAGATAAAGGAACATCAGATTGCGAAAGTGTTGTTAAAAATAAATCATGCAATTTAATTTTTCTTTCCTTTACCTTTTTACTATCACCCATATCCCAAGAAGGATATTCTGGATATTCAATTAAAGGTAAAATGCCTTCCATATTCCTAACTCTTCTTTTATACTCATCAAGGTTATTTATTTCAACTTTATCAAGGTCTTTCAAAGTATATCCATTTTCAAGATATTTAGTTAAAGCAAGTGCTTTTGCAAGGGGTTCAACAATCATATCTTCATATAATTTCATTCGCTCCCTTTGTATTTCAAAAGAGTTATTAAATAATGGTTTGTTTTCATTTTTACTAATCTGAATAATCTTGCTTACATTTTTTGTATTTTCAGCAACATACCGTTCCATTTCAAGTTTAACATCTTCATAAGGAGTTTCAAGTTTAACAGATAATTGTTTAGTAAATCCTTCCCGAATAGAAGGGCTTGAAATAATAGCCTCTCTTTGAGATTCTGATAAGGATTCAATCTCTTGAACAACCTCTAACATATTGTTAAGTTGTGTTTAATACCTATATAATACTTCATATCGGGGGGTCGTTGTATGGCCAATTAATTAATTTTAATGACCCTAAACCATCATCAGTAATTTTGAACAACAATCTTTCACTAAGTAAATGTTGAATTGTTGATTTAATACCTCTCTTGTGGTGAATATAATTACACCTACATGGGCAAAATATTCCTTGAGTTGCTAATAATGGTCTAAGGCTTTGAGTAACATTAAACCCTAAAGGTTTTAATCTATTAGGAATTAA
>MDTB01080968.1_pt1 | contig 11505 bp, 11 predicted proteins | sample 811161 | NCBI WGS metagenome assembly MDTB01 (sample SAMN05326650, study PRJNA326480) | marine metagenome | isolation source: seawater | place: Mediterranean Sea | collected 2009
CAGGAATTGTACATTGTGCTCCAAGTCATGGTCCAGATGATTTTAATTTATGTTTAAAGAATAACATACCTTCTTTATACACTGTAGATAATGCAGGTCTTTATACTAAAGAAATACCTTATTTTTCGAACACTCATATATTTAAGGCAGATCCTATTGTAATAGAAAAGTTAAAAGAGCAAAATAAATTACTCAAAAATGACAAACTCAATCATAGCTATCCTCATTCATGGAGATCTAAAGCACCTCTAATTTATAGAGCGACACCCCAATGGTTTATTTCAATGCAAAAAAATGAACTAAGGAATAAAGCTATTAAGGCAATCAATGATACTGTTTTTTATCCCAACAAAGGAAAAGAAAGACTCCTATCAATGGTTGAAGGAAGACCGGATTGGTGTGTTTCTCGTCAAAGAGTATGGGGAGTTCCTTTACCAATCTTTATAAATAAAAAAACTAGAGAACCGCTGAGAGACAAAAAAGTTATTGATAGAATTGCTTCAATTTATGAGAAACAAGGATCTGATTGTTGGTTTACAGATGACCCAAAAGTATTTTTAGGTAGTGAATATAACCCAAGCGATTACGAAAAACTAAATGATATTGTAGAAGTATGGTTTGATAGTGGATCAACACATAGTTTTGTTTTAGAAAAAAGAAAAGATTTAAAATGGCCAGCAGATATGTATCTAGAGGGATCTGATCAACATAGGGGTTGGTTCCACTCATCTTTGCTAGAGTCTTGCGGAACAAGAGGTAAAGCACCATTTGAGAGCATTCTTTCGCATGGTTTTGTTGTGGATGGCAAAGGTATGAAAATGTCAAAATCAATGGGTAACGTGATTTCACCTGAAGATATTTTAAAAAATTATGGTGCAGACATTCTTAGAGTATGGGTTGCTGCCTCTGATTATGCAGAAGATTTAAGAATTGATCAAAGTATTTTGACTCAGCATGCAGAGTCATACAGAAAAATAAGAAATACCTTTAGATTTATGTTAGGAAATTTAAAGGACAATTATGAAAAACAAGTCTTTGAAAAAATAGATTTGAAAGAAATTGATGAACTAGAACAATATATATTACATAAAATTTATCAAATAAGTAAGTCTGTTGAGATAAACTTAAAAAATTATAATTTTCATAAGCTGTATAAAGAATTATTAAATTTTTGCACCTTAGATCTTTCGTCATTTTATTTTGATATACGAAAGGATGTTCTTTATTGTGATAGCCTAGACTCAAAAAAAAGAATTAATTGTGTCAAAGTTTTAAATGTAATTTTAGAAAGCTTACTTAAATGGTTTGCTCCAATTTTAGTTTTTACAACTGATGAAATATACAGTTTGATTAATAAAGATGAAAAAAATATACACGAACTTTCCTTCGTAACTATTCCAAAAAAGTGGGAGAATAAAAAATTAAATGATAAATGGGATCAGTTGTTTAAGATTAAACAGGAAGCCAACATAGCAATAGAGGCCAAAAGATCATCAAAAGAGATTGGATCTAGCCTAGAAGCGGAAGTAAAATTGAGTGTAAATAAAAATAAATTTGAGTTACTAAAAAATTTAGATCTAGCTGAGTACCTTATTACATCTAAAGCAGAAAAAGTTCTGAACCAAGATGAGGAAATGAAAATTGAGGTAAACAAAGCAAAAGGAAACAAATGCCCGAGATGTTGGAAAATATTAGAACAAAGCTGTATCAGATGTTCAGGCCTTATTTAAAATGAATTTTTTGATAAGCTTAAGAGAATTAAAAAAATATTTTTTTAAAAAAACAAACATAACTTTTTTTGTATCAGTTATTATTATCTTTTCATTAGATAGAATATCAAAGCTTCAGATAATTAATAATTTTAATAACACTCCTTACTATGTAAATGATTATATTAATTTTGACCTTATTTGGAATATAGGAATAGGATTTGGATTTCTTAGCTCGACATCATCAACGGTGTATAATTTGATTACTTTAGTAATTTCTATGGTAATATTAATTTTATTTTATTTATTTTTAATCTCTGAAAATTTAGATAAATTAATTTACTCGATTATAATAGGGGGAGCTTTAGGTAATCTTTATGATAGAGTGGTTTATAAAGCCGTGCCAGATTTTATCGATCTTCATTATAATAGTTTTCATTGGTTTACATTTAATGTAGCTGATATTTTTATAACTATAGGAATTACAGCTTTTCTATTAAGGAGTTTTTCTATAAAAAATTAATATGAAATATATTTTTTTATTATTAATACTCTCTTTTTTAACCACATCTTGCGGAACAGCAAAAGATGTAGGAAAGATTTTACGAAACGAAAAAATCAGAACTACAGATGAATTTTTAGTTAAAAAGAGAAATCCTTTAGTCCTCCCACCAAATTTTGAGGAAATTCCAACTCCAGGCTCAATAACTGAAAGAAAAGATAATCCTCAAGATAAAATTAAAAAAATTCTCAAAGCTCCAGAGTCTGAAAGTTTAAATAAGCCATCTTCATCCATAGAAAAATCTATTTTAGAAAGAATTAAAAAAAAGTGAAAGATAGCAACTTACAATTTCAAAATCAATTTCAATCATTAATTAAAAAAAATTCATCAACAATCCTATCAAAAAATTTTGATAAATTTTTTTTTGAAATAGAAAGAAATCTAAAAAATAAAAAAAAAACAATAAATATTTTTGATAATAATTATTCTTTTAGCCATAAAATTTCAGAGCTTAAAAAATTTAAGAAATATAAAAAAATTGTAATTATAGGAATGGGAGGTTCTATATTAGGCACAGAGGCAATACACGGCTTTTTAAAACAGAAAATAAAAAAAAAAGTTTATTTTTTAAATGATATTGATGAAAAAAAAATATTAAATATAAAGAAAAAAGAAAGCTTATCAAAAATTCTTTTTATTATAATTTCGAAATCTGGAAATACAATAGAAACTATTTCAAACACTTTTGCTCTAGGTATTATTAAAAAAAATGCAAAAAATATTATTTTAATTTCAGAAAAAAACAATAATCTATTGTTTAATCTATCGAAAAATTTAAATCTTTATTTTGTTGAACATAAAAAATTTATAGGCGGACGATACTCTGTCTTATCTGAAACAGGTATTGTTCCCTCATACTTAATGGGAGTCAATATAAATAAATTAAGATCTAAAATACTGGATTTTATAAAAGGATCTAAAAAAGTATTTCTTAAGGAAAGTACGATTTGTTTGACAAATATTTTAAACGAAAAAAAATATAAAAATCTTGTTTTTTTAAATTATTCACCAGAGTTGGAAAAATTTTTATTTTGGTGCCAACAATTAATCGCAGAAAGTCTTGGAAAAAAAAATAAAGGTTTTTTTCCAGTAATTTCAAACGTGCCAAAAGATCATCATAGTCTATTACAATTATATTTAGATGGTCCTAAAGATAAAATATTTTATATTTTTAGTTTAGAAAAAGACTCAAAAATAAAAATTAAATTTGATAGTAGTTTTAAAAAAAATCCTCTCAATAAAAAATCATTAAATTTTGTAAAACATATCCAAAAAAATGCATTAATAAAAGTTTTTACTGAGAATAAAATTCCATTTAGAGAATTTAAGATCAAAAAAAAAGAGGAATTGGTTCTTGGTCAACTTTTTTCTTACTTTATTTTAGAAACAATTCTAATTGGAAATTTATTAAAAATTAATCCATTTGACCAACCTGCTGTTGAAAAAGTAAAAATTTACACAAAATATTATCTTAATCAAAAAAACCAAAAATAACCTTTGATCTTCCATAATATTTAGTTTCAATTAAATGCATGGAATTTTCTAAATTATCTTGAGATTTTTTTTCGCGGTGAATGATAATTATATTTTCTATGTTAAAAATCTTTTTTTTTCTAATTATTTTCAAGTTTTCAATAAAGCTATTGTCTTTAAATGGAGGATCAAAAAAAAAAAAATTAAATTTTTCATTATTGATTCTATTTATTTCATCTTCAATTTTGCCTTTTATAATTTTAGATTTCTTATAAATTGATAAATTATTTAGGTTTTCTTCTAGTATTGTTAAAGCGTTAATATCTTGTTCAATGAATGTTACTTTTTTCGCTCCTCTTGATATACATTCAATACCAAAAGACCCAATTCCAGAATACATATCTAATACACTAGAATTTTCAATTTTAGGCTTTACTAGTTTTGAGTGTTTTAAAATATTAAAAATATTTTCTTTAACCGAGTCTTTTAGTGGTCTTGTATTAGAATTTTTTAAATAATTTATTTTCTTTCCTTTTAATATACCGCTTACAATCCTCATTTTTTATTAATCACCATCCTACCTATGTCTCTTCTATAAAATCCATACTTCCAATTAATCTTTTTTAAAATCAAAAGAATATCATTTCTGATTTTCATGAAATTATTACCTAAAGAAGTAACGTTTAAAACTCTTCCTCCATTAGATACAAGCTGACCATTTAAGATTTTAGTTCCCGCATGAAAGATAAAGTTATTTTTTTTTAATTTAATTCTATCCAGATTCTTTATATTAAGATTTTTCTTATATTTTCCTGGATAACCTTTAGTACACAAAACTATTGTCATACTTTTTTCTTTTTTCCATTTAAATTTAATTTTTTTTAAATTATTTTCAGTTGATAATTTCAATATTTTAACTATATCTGTTTTCAATCTTGGTAGTATTACTTGGCATTCTGGATCACCCATCCTAATATTGTATTCGATAAGATATGGTTCATCATTTTTAATCATTAAACCAACGTATAAAAAACCACTAAAAAATTGTTTTTTATTTTTTAATGCTTTTAATGTTGGTTTCACTATCTTTGAAATTATTTTTCTTTCTAAAGAGTTATTTATTATAGGAGCAGGAGAATAAGCTCCCATACCACCTGTATTTGGCCCTTTATCATTTTCATAAACTCGTTTGTGATCTTGAGCGCTACCAAAAAATTTAAAACTAAATTTGTCAATAATTAAAAAGTAACTAGCTTCTTCACCATCCAAAAATTCCTCTAAAATAACTTTGTTTGAGGATACAAATTTACCTTTAAAAATTGAAGAAGAAAAATTTATTACTTGTCTTTTATTTTTACAAATAGAAACTCCTTTTCCTGCCGCTAAACCATCAGCTTTGACTACAACTGGAAACTTACAATGTTTTAAAAAATTTGTTACTTCTTTGATTTTATTGCAAATTTTAAACTTTGCTGTAGGAATATTATTTTCTAAACAAATTTTTTTCATAAAAGCTTTAGAACCTTCCAGCTTTGCGGCAAATTTATTAGGTCCAAAAACTCGAATTTTATTTTTTTTTAGAAAATCAACCAATCCTTTAACTAATGGCTCTTCTGGACCTACTACCACAAGACTAATTTTGTAAAACTTTATCAACCGAAGTAATTTTTTAAAATTTAATATATCAACCTGCACATTTAGTGCTAATTTTGAGGTACCAGCATTTCCAGGAAAACAAATAATTTTTTTTGATAATTTTGAGTCCGAAATCTTTTTACACAAGGCATGTTCTCTTCCTCCACTTCCAATTATTCCAATATTCATATTACTTCATATATTGTATAATTTAGTGATGGTAAAAAAAAAAGCTAAACTTATTTTTAAACACAATTATTTTGAAATTGTGGAAGAAGGTGATTACGTTTTATGTGCTATTTCTGGAAAGGAAATTAAGTTACAAAATCTAAATTACTGGAATGTTGAATTTCAAGAGGCATATTTTTCACCAAAAGAGGTGAATGAAAGAATAAAACAAAAAAAAGGTTAAGTATTATTTCCATCTATCATGAGTCCAGATCCACTGATGAGGATTTTTAGATATCATTTTTTCAAGAATTCTGTTTAGCTCTTTACTAAGATTAATTTTATCTTCATAATTTTTGCTATTTAATGCCTTTTGAAATTCTATTATGAATTTATTGTCTTCAGTTCTCTCTATAAATACGGGTATAATTTTTAAGCCAAATTTTAGTGCAAGTTGTGCAGGTAAAGTAGTTGTTAATGAAGACTTACCAAACAGTTCAATCTTTTCTCCTTCGCTAACTCTTTGATCAATCATTAATGCTATGGAATAGTTTTTTTTTAAATATTCTATTGTATTCCTAACACCTTTAATCCCTTTTTTAATTTGATTTTTACAAACATATTTTTCTCTTAAAAGTTCCATAAAAGGATTTAAAAAAATGTTATTCAAAGGTCTATAAATAGTTGCTAATTGAATATTTCTTTTGGTTATTTCCATAGACATCAGCTCAAAATTAGCGAAATGACCTGAAATAAAAATAATTGGTTTATTTTCGTTTAAAACTTCAATTAAGTTTTCTTCACCATGACATGATACATGTGAATCATCTTTACGAAATTTGTTTAAAAATACATATTCAATAAAAGTCATTCCATAATTTTTCCACATGGAATTTTTAATTTTTTTTTTTTCTAAATTTGAAATTGTAGAAGAGAAAATCTCTAAATTTTTGTTAACTATATTATTTGATCTAAAGTAAGGCCCTATATTTGAAAATATTGAGGCAAAAAGAATTCTACTAATTTTTAAACCTAAAACTCGACCTATAAAAAAAAATAAATAAATAAGAATTGATTGAAGAAAATAATTAATAAGTTTAATCATATATTTTTTTTATTCTTTCAATTAACCTTTTTTTATTATGAATTTCTAAAGAAACCTTCAGATAATTAAGTTCAGTAAATCCAAAATCATTTATTTTAAAAAAATCTTTTTCAGTCATAATAATTTTAAGATTTTTTTGTTCTGCTTCGTTGATTATATCCTTTATCTCTTTTTTACTAAACTTATAATGGTCTGGATAAATCATTTTTTTTTCTATAGTTAAATTATTTTTTTTAAGTAGCATAAAAAAGTTTTCAGGATTAGCAATACCCACTAAAGCTAAGAGTTTATAATTTTTAAATTCATTAATATTTTCTGGTTTGTAATTAGAGTAATATATTTCGATATTTTTATTAATTTTTAAAATTTTTCTCTCAAAGTCATGATCAGTATCTCCATTAATAATAGCTAGATCAATATTTTTAATAGAATTCAAACTTTCTCTTAAAGGTCCAGAAGGCAATATAAAACCATTCCCAATCTGTTGGCTGTTATTAAAACACACTATACTTAAATTTTTTTTAATTCTGTAATCTTGCATACCATCATCAAGAATTACTGTTTTAAAATTTCTTTTTTCAGCCTCTTTTATCCCTAGAGTTCTATTTTTTTTTACTATTAGGTTTCCAAAATTATTTTTTATTTGCTTATATTCGTCAGAGTGATTTTGATAAAATTTGCGTAAAATAACAGGTTTCAAACCTAAACTTGAAAGTTCATTCGCTATAAAAATTGAAGTTGGTGTTTTACCAGTTCCACCAATATAGATATTTCCAATACAAATAATTGGAATTTTAAACTTTTCTACTTTTAAAAAAAATTTTTTAAAAAAAATAATCATTATCGTAATAACTGTTAATGGTAAGAGTAAAATTGAAAAAAAGCTTAATGTTTTTTTATCCCAAAATTTTGGTTTAATTAGATTTTTCATTTAAAAAAATTTCTATATTTGACATCGTATTTGTGAAAATTTTTTTTCCTAAAGACTCTATATTTTTAGAAAATTGATTTTGCTTTTGAATCTTATTCAAATCAAAGATTAAATTTTCAGATAACTCACTGTGACTTTCAATTTTAAAAGAAATATTTCTATTTTTTAACATTTCATAAATTTCCTGAAAATTTGACACGTATGGACCGTGGTATATCTTACAATTAAGGTAAGCGGCATCAATTGGATTTTGACCACTGTCATTTTTTAATCTTTTAATTAAAGATTTTCCTATGAAAACACTTTTAGCATGAAGGAAGTAATTTTGTAATACACCATATGAATTTATAATTATAATTTCACTATCTTTTAAAATTTCATCATTTTTATTTAATATTTGTGTATTTAAATTTAATTTTTCAGATAAATTTTTAATTTTATTAACCCTGTCAACATGCCTTGGGGCTAAAATTGTAATAATGTCATTATATTTTTTTTTTATTTCAATATGTGTTTTCAGACACAAAATATCCTCTTCTTTGTGTATGCTAGCAGCTATCCAAAATCTAGAATTTAATAATAATTGGGTATTTCGATCATCATGAATTTTTTTTTCCTGTTCATTAATAAACTTAATATTTCCCTCATATTTTATATTTTTAGCGTTTAATCCTTGAAGAAAATTTTGGGTTTCTTTATTTGAGCACAAACACAAATCAAATACTGTAAAAATTCTTTGGGCAGTTTTTGGAAAAAGTAACCATCTATTAAGAGATTTTTTCGTCAGTCTTGCGTTTATAAGCGCAATTGGAATATTATGTTTTTTTGCTTTTAAAATTAAATTTGGCCAAATTTCAGAATCAACAAGAAAAATTTTTTCCGGTTTCCATTTATTTAAAAATTTTTCAATTATATGATCTACATCAAAAGGCATAAATCGATGCTCAATATCTTTAAAATTTTTGAATTTTGTTTCTGCAAATTGACTAGAGCTTAAAGTAATAGTAGTGACCAAAAATTCGTAATTTTTTCTTTCATCATTAATTTTCTTAATTATTGGAATTATACTTTTTAATTCTCCTATGCTTGCTGCATGAAACCACAATAATTTTAAATTTTTGGATTTCTTAACATTAAAGTGATTTACTAATATTTTTTCCTTATATCTTCTAGGATCTTCTTTATTAATTAGCACTCTAAAATACAAAAAAAAGAATAAAAATGGATATAAAATGTTTGTTAAGACCCTATATATGAGAATCATTTTATCTGAGTTGTTTATTATAAAGGGATTGATACTCTTCGCAATTTTTCATTAAAAAATCATGATTACCTGAATTCATCAGCTTTCCATCTTTCATCACAAAAATTTTATTTGCATTATGTATCGTTGATAATCTGTGAGCAATTACAAGGGTAGTTTTATTTTTAGTTAAATTATTAATTGCATTTTGAACTATTTCTTCAGACTCTGCATCCAAAGAAGATGTAGCTTCATCTAACAAAATTATTGGCGACTCTTTTAAAATTGCTCTTGCAATCGATATTCTTTGTTTTTGACCACCAGAAAGTCTCACACCATTCTCTCCTATTACAGTATTATAACCTTTTGGTAGTTTTTTTATAAATTCATCTGCAGCAGCAAATTTACAAGCTTTAATAATTTCTTCATCCGTAGCATCATCTTTTGCATAAGCAATATTCTTTTTTACAGAGTCATCAAACAATATAATATCTTGACTTACTAAAGATAAGTTTTTTCTCAAAGAATTTAGTGATATTCTATTAATGCTCTGATTATCTATTTCTATCGAACCTTCTTGCGGGTCATAGAATCTTGGTAAAAGATTCATAATAGTACTTTTCCCAGCTCCGCTATGCCCTACAAACGCAGTCATAGTATTTCCTTTTATGTCCAAATTTAAATTTTTGACCGCTTTTTCGTCTGTTGAGTCATATTTAAAACTTACATTATTAAATTTTATATCAGAATTTTTTATTATAAGTTTTGGTGAGCCTGGTATTTCTTTAATTTTTATATCTTTGTCTATTATATCTACAATACGTTTAAACGCAGCCCCGCCTTGATAAGCGGCCATATTAATTGTCGCTAAAGATCTAATTGGTTGATATGCTAACATCATTGCTGCCAGGAAAGAAAAAAAATTATTTACGCCCAATTCTCCAGAGGCTATCAATTTCCCAGAGAAAATTATAAATCCCGCAATCATAAAGCCAGTAAGCGCTTCCATTATTGGCGTTGCCCTAATCATGATGCTTCCAATTTTAATATTCTTTTCTACTAAATCATCTATTACTTGATTTGCTTTAAAATTCTCTTCATTTTCTTTTTGATAAATTCTTATCATCTTAGAGCCTTTGAAGATTTCACTCAAAAACGTCGCCAACTTTCCGGAAGAGACCCCAGCTTTTGAAGTGGCCTTTCCTATTCTTTTACCTAATGATTTTGCTAAACCACCTGCTAATGGCATCATCAAAATAGCAAACAAAGCTAATTTCCAATTTTGATAAAACATTAAGGAAACTAAAGCTATAACTGAAAAAGTATCTTTCATTAAGTTTAATACTCCAGCGCTTACAAGATTTTGAACGTGATGAGTATCAAACATTATATTTGATATATATTTTCCAGAATGCCTATTATCTAAAGTTTGAATATCAGAAGTTAAAATATTATATGCAACTTTTTTTTGAAGAGCACCTGCTACTTCCTCACCAACCCTAATAATATTTATTCTAGCAAAATACAATGAAAGTCCTTTACTTGAGAATGCTATAATTATTAAAACCGGTATTGTCCAAGCAAAGACCTTATCTTGTTCAATAAAAATTTTTTTTACAGCGGGGTCTAACAACCAAGCAATCCCTGATGTGCTAGCAGCTACAATAAGTGAGAGCACTAAAGCAATTAAAATTCTTTTTAAATGTTTTTTTACATATTCTATATATAGTCTACGTAAAATTATTTTGAGCTCTTCAAATTTCATATTTCTAAGTTGTAAAAAGGATCCCTAAAAATAATAAAAAACCTGAATAATTATTAATTTTAAAAAGTTTAAGGAAATTTTTAGTTTTTTTCTTATTAAATTTAACTAATTGATAAATTAGACTTAATATAAATAAAATTAAAAATACTGTGGGAAAGTTCATTCCAATATAATTTTTAAATAAATATAATAATAAAATCGAGCTGATTAAGTATGAAGATGATAGAAATAATTTAATATTTTTTTTAAATTTAATTGAAGTGGATTTTAATCCAATAATTTCATCATCTGACATATCTTGAGCTCCGTAAATCGTGTCATAACCCAATGTCCAAAATATGGCTGAAATGTAAAGAATAATAATATCTTGCGAAACAGAGTTATTAATTGATGTCCAAGCCATTATTATTCCCCAATTAAAAGTTATTCCTAAAAACAATTGTGGCCAGTATGTAATTCTCTTCATATAGGGATAAGCAAAAGCTAAAAACATCGAGCCTAAGCCGAGACTTATTGTTAAAAAGTTAAATTGAATTAAAATTAAAAAAGCTATTGAGCATAAAACAGTTACATAAAAAAAGGATTGTAAAACTGAAATTTTACCAGATGCAATTGGACGTTTTTTTGTTCTTTTGACTTTTTTATCAAAATCCTTGTCTGCAATATCATTAAAAATACATCCCGCACTTCTCATTAAAACTGAACCCAAAAAAAATAAGATTAAGTAATAAATAAATATTTCTGTATTTTGATTAAAAGAATTAGCAAAAGCTAGTCCCCAAGAACAAGGCCAAAATAAAAGCATAAAACCAATTGGTTTGTTTAGTCTTGTTAACTCTATAAAAATTTTTATATGATGCATGAAATATTACTTGTAAATATCAAACACTAACTTCATAATCAATTTGATTCGA